>Ga0209138_1002013_pt1 | contig 16169 bp, 15 predicted proteins | sample SaaInl3SG_22_DNA_FD_184645 | JGI IMG/M metagenome (GOLD analysis project Ga0209138, IMG submission 184645) | Marine microbial communities from expanding oxygen minimum zones in the Saanich Inlet - ESP_153SG_22_DNA (SPAdes) (version 2) | ecosystem: Environmental > Aquatic > Marine > Intertidal...
CATTGCATTTACACCAAGCTCATATTAAGTTCATTATAGTTGATCTTATTATCTTACATTCATTTACATCATTGTAGTTTCATATTTCATTTATCTTTTACAATTTAGTTATCTGGGTGATCTTAAATCATTATTTTATGTATATTACATTAAGAAATCTAATTTCAATTTCAAAAATAAAAATTATTCAATTCTTCATTTATATGAAAATTATTTTACGTTGCCTTACATTGTATTTCAATTAAGAATATTGAGTTTTACATTGTGTTAGGTTATTTTCTATTTTATATTTCATTGCATTTACACCAAGCTCATATTAAGTTCATTATAGTTGATCTTATTATCTTACATTCATTTACATCATTGTAGTTTCATATTTCATTTATCTTTTACAATTTAGTTATCTGGGTGATCTTAAACCTTTATTTTATGTATATTACATTAAGAAATTTAATTTTAATTTCAAAAAAAAAATATTCAATTCTTCATTTCTATCAAAATTATTTTACATTGCCTTACATTGATTTTTCAATTAAGAATATTACGTTTTACATTGATATAGGTTATTTTCTATTTTATATTTACATTAAGATCATCTTTAGCTTGATCTTTCATTCATCATAGTTTTATCTTTAACTATTTACCATCTGTATGATCTGAAAACGTTATAGTATGTTAAGAATTCTTATTTTAATAACATTTCTATTTATTTTCTACTTATTCTCTTTTGTATAAGGCGTCATTCTTAATTCTTTCAGTTCTTCTTTCTTTTTTTTATATATTTCTTTTAATAATATTTTTATTTTTTTTTCATCTCCATCTATTAACTCTATTAACCTTTCATTTATATTATATTTTTTGTAAATTTCATCACTTGAACTTTTTTCACCTCTCTCAGTTGATCTTTTTGACATACTTGAACTTTTTTTACCATTTTCAGTTGATCTTTTTGACATATTTGAACTATTCTCTTCTCTTCTTTTACTTTTCATTTTATTTATAATAATATAGTAAAATAATGACTTCCCTAAAACACCTTAAAAAAGATAGACTTAGTATAACATCTAAAATACTTAAAAAAGATAAAGATTTTTCACCTATTAGTCCTGAACTTATTAAAGATCTTAGAGACAGAACGTTGTATGCTAGTCCTTCGATGAGACTAAGTTTTGCACAATATGATACTATGTGCAAGGATGAAAAAGTATTAGATATGATGGCTATTACATTAAATAAACCTAAGGCTAAATTGAAAAAGTTTTGTAAATATCTTTCGGTTTTTAAAAAAGAAATTCATTTAAGTCCTAAATCAATAGCATATAAAATGAACGGACCAATCTGTAATTTACCTCAAAATATTAGATCAACTATCTTAGATAAATTTGAGGAAATATTACCATCAAAATATGTTTTACTAGATGGGATTGATAAAAAAAAATTAAATTGGTCCTATTTATCTCAAAATCCAAGTGCTATAGATTTATTAAAAGAAAATACACATAAAATAGATTGGTCTTTATTATCTGGAAATCCAAATCCAGATGTTATAAAACTATTAGAGGAAAGAATTAAATATCAAAATAATTTAGATGATTACAGATATAGAAAATTAGTAATATCAGGCAATAGCATTAATTGTTATTTGCTATCTCAAAATCCAAATGCTATTAGATTATTAAAAAAATATTATAATTGCATTGTGTGGTATAAATTAGCTAAAAATTCAAATCCAAATGTTATTAAATTACTACAAAAACAAATTAAAGTTGGATTTACTGATAATGATTCTGAAGAATCAGTATGGTTCTCTTTATCTCAAAATCCAAATACAATGGAAATATTAAAAGATAATCCTGATAAAATAATCTGGTGTGAATTATCTAAAAATTCAAATCCAGATGCTATAGAATTATTAAAAAACAGAATAACATATGAAAGTAATTTAAGTAGAGAAGAATATTATGATTTAGAAGGACGAAATAGAATAAATTGGAAAGGATTATCTGCAAATCCAAATGCTATAGATTTACTCAAAGAAAATCCTGAACAAATTAATTTTAATTATTTATCTGCAAATCCAAAAGCTATAGATTTATTAAAAGAACAAATTAAATATGAAAACACTTTAGATGTAAAAGAATATAAAGCATTAGAAAATAAAATAAATTGGGAAGGATTATCTGCAAATCCAAATGCTATAGATTTATTAAAAGAACGAATAGAATATGAAAAATACAATCATTCTAAAGATTCTAGCGATTCTAAAGATTCTAGCGATTCTAAAGATTCTACAGATCATAGTTATATTAATAGAATAAATTGGAAAGAATTATCTGCAAATCCAAATGCTATAGATTTAATAAAAGAACGAATTAATTATGAAAACACCTTAGATGTAAGATACTATAGAAAATTAAAAAATAAAATAAATTGGAACCAATTATCTTCAAATCCTTCTATTTTTACACCATTATAGTTTTTTATATTAAATTATTTCTAATATACTATTGTTCAATGAATATAAGTCTGCTTTACTATCAAAATTACTAGAAATATCTTTTTTATCTTTGTTCCTCAAACCAAAAAACAGAATTAGAATCATATTTAGAAAGGTTAGGACGGAGTATAACAGAGTTTACAACATACCAACAATATTTAAAAAATGCAGAAGAGGGAGGGTTAAATGAAGATGCAGATGAACATTATTATACAAATAACTACTACTATCGAGAATGGCATACAAAATACTATCAATCTACCTATAACTTCTTAAGCACCTGTGTTGATTTTTTCATCGTTAATGGGGAGAGTTATGACATTATCGATGAAAATGGCGAGAATTTAGTAATATTAAAAGAACTTTTATTTAGAAGTATTAATTTGTTGTCATCTATTAAAACCGAATTAGACGACTCAGACGACGTAGTAAAACAAGAATCACATATATTAGAAGAATCCGCAAAAGTGAATAGAGATTTGGAAGCACTTGAAGATTTGTCAGCAAAACTTACAGCTAATAAAAACATTAAAGCCGTCCTCGAAAACCGTGGTAAAAAACTAATAAAATATAACCCACTAGGTATCTTCTCACATCAAGGTGGATCAATAAACAAAATGCAACTAATTAAAGAACAAATCAAAATTATTAAAGATAAATATAAAAATACTAAATTAAATAAATATTTAATACAAATTGATAATCTTAAATATAAAATTATATTACAAACATTTACTGATAAACTTTTAAAAATTAAAGAAAAAATTAAAAATTACAAAACTGAAATGAAAGCAAATCCTAATAAAAAAGCCAAATATATTAAAAATATTGATAAACTTGTTGAAAAGTTTAATGTTCTTAAACAAGAACAAGATACACTAAAACAAAATATAAAACTCAAGCATACTAAAGAATCAATTAAAGAAACTAAACCCACTAAAGAAACTAAACCCACTAAAGATCCTAAACCCACTAAAGTTCCTAAACCCACTAAAGATCCTAAACCCACTAAAGATCCCAAACCCACTAAAGATCCTAAACCCACTAAAGAATCAATTAAAGAAACTAAACCCACTAAAGATCCTAAACCCACTAAAGTTCCTAAACCCACTAAAGATCCTAAACCCACTAAAGATCCCAAACCCACTAAAGAATCTAAACCCACTAAAGATCCCAAACCCACTAAACCCACTAAAGATCCCAAACCCACTAAAGAATCTAAACCCACTAAAAACCCCAAACCCACTAAAGATCCAAAATCCACTAAAGATCCAAAATCCACTAAAGATCCCAAACCCATTAAAAACTCAACTACCCCCCCCAAACCTACTAAAAACCCAACTAAAAATCCAAAATCCACTAAAACAACATTAAACACACACCAAATACACTAATTTAATTTATTTTTATTAAACAAATGTCTAAACTCACATTTGGTATTGAAATGGAACTTTTTATTAAATTAGATAAAAATCTTTATACACTCATTTACAATGAAATTATTACAAATAATTGTCATACTATTCAAGAACTACTCAATCATATTTATAAACAAATTAAAAGAGTAAATCCTTTCAGTTATGTTTATGATACTGCATTTTCTAAAAATGTAAATTCACGCCAATTTACTAATACTAAATTAACTGCAAATGATACTTACGTTATTATTTTAATTATTTCGCATATCATTTGTAAAAATAATCATTATCATTCTTTTTCTTTATTTGATAAATTACGAAATGATGATACAAATCCTTTAATATTACCTAACTGTAAATCTAAAATTAATTGGTTTTATGATGAAGATACAAGTCTCGCAGTTAAACATTCGAATTATTCAAATATTTATAAAACTATTAAAAAACTACTTAAAGGAAAATTAATACCCGATAACCACGTTCCTTATACTGAATTTGTTTCCTCTGTTTTTTCTAGTTCTGAACAAGTTAAGATAGGTGTAGATTTATTACTGAATTCTTTACAAAAAAAACTTAAATTAACACCCTTTCACGCTATACAAACATCAAATCATATTCATTTTAGTATTAAAGATAAAAAATTAGGTATTACTAATCCTTACATAATCTTTCAAATAACTTATGTTTTTTATATTCTTCAAAACTTTATTTATTTAATTTGCTTACCTAACAGAAGAACATCACATTACTGTAGACCTTTACAAACAATTGATTCCAATATTAAATCACTAGATAACTTAACAATAAACGAATTTTTTAATATACCTGTCAGTTTTGAAACATCATCTCATACTGATACAAAACAATATCTTACAATCGAAGAACAACTACGTATAGAAGAATTATTAGAATCACAAAATCTACAATTAAGATCATTGCTTGAAACTCCTAAACAATTAATAAAAAAAATTGATACTATTCAAAGAAAAATTGATAAATTAAGTAAAATAAATCCCGAAGATTATGTTTCAAGTCCATCAAATAGTCCTAGAACTTTCTGTATTCCTTATAAAAATTTATTATTCAAAGATAAATTAATTTTATTAATGCATATTTATCAAAATAAAGCTAATTATAGATTCTCACATTTACACAAAAAAAACTCATATACCATTGATTCATTTCAATATGTTGACAGATATTCTATTCTTAATTTATATAAACTCTCTACAGGCGATTCTTGCACTTTAGAATTACGTGCTAAACACGGTTCTAATGATTCCACTGAAATTAAATATTTTTGTGATCTAATTGAAAAGTTTTACGAAATTGCTTTACAATTAGATAAAGATAAACCACTTTTAGAATCACTTACCGAAATATTAAACATAGATGATTTAATATCTTTCAAAAATATTCATCCTAAAGATCTTAAATCTCAATATTCTACATTAAAAAATACATTTTTACCTAAATTATTACAGTCTATATTCAAAGATGATTTAAAATCAATTAATTATTGGTTAAAACATTTAGATATTGTTAATAATTTAGATTTATTATAATATTTATAAATAAATGAGTACCTATACTAAAGAACAATGTATAAAATTTTTAAAAGAATACAAACAATTTAAAAAAGGAATAATCACCCGTGTTAAAAATCCAACTACAGGAAGATACTTAACATCACACACAACTATTGATGGTATTAAAGAAAAATGCAAAGAACAACATCAAGTAGTATCAAAATCTAGTTCTAGCAGTTCTCCTACAGTTAATTTTAACAATATCATTCCATTGTTTAAATTACCATTTGATAAAAACATTATTAATGCTTATGTACCTAACACTACACATACTGATGCTACTAAAATTATTGCTAAATATATTAAAACAAATCCAACAGACCCCAATGTTATACAATATAACAATATTTTACAATATATTAAGGAAATTATTCCTGATTATAATCCCCTTGTATGGGACAAAGATAGTACAGATATATTTGCAATGTTTAATCTTACATATACCGAAAGTTATCATTTAGATCGTGAACAACAAAATGCTAATAATAATATTAAAGGTGTTATTAATCGCAAACCTGCTGAATATTTTAAAGATTTTGTATTTAATAATAATAACATTGAAGAACGTAATATTTCTCTTAAAATTATTCTTGAAATTATTCTAGAATATAATTCTCATATACCATATATAACTGAACATATAGCTATTGCTAATCAAATATTAGATCTTTTATTACAAGATCAGGTAAAAAAAGAATTCAGTTCTTTATCCATTTCATTTTCAAAAACACCTTCACCAAGATCTAGTTCTAGTGATAAAAAAGATCAATATATTAAATACTTATTACATACAGAACCTAAAGTTGTAAATCAAGATGATCCTATATCAGGTGATAATTGGGATGATATGGATTCTTCAAAACTTAAACACGTTATTAAAGTATTTTCTAACAATAAGACATATGCTTTTTATGTCAAAGATCTTTATAAAATGTGGCATAATACTGTTAAAACCAATGACCCTAACCAACCTTTTGCAAATCCATATAATAGAGAACCTTTTACCGAAGAACAAAAAACTGAAATATTTGAAAAAATGAAATTAATGTATCCATCTATTAAACGTCCAATATTATGTAAAACACGTAAAGATATTAAATTAGTTATTAATCATTTACCTAATGATTTTGCAGTTGAAATACAATATACAACTGGACAACTTAATATTCCCCTTGTGAATATTAATATTCCTATGCGACACGTTCATATTAGTGATCTTAGATATTTTCCACCTGATATTATTGATAAAATTAAAGCACTTTTTGATAATAATAAAATATTAGGTAAAAAAATACCATTCAAATTACACAAAGCATTCGAACAATATAATGATAAAGATTTAACTAATGAAACTATTTACAAAGATTTTTGTAATCTTTTATTTTAAGAACCTATACAACCAACAATAATCTTCGTTCGCTAAAAATGTTGAAAATTCTTTATGATGATTTTCGGTTTTATTATCTTCTTTTTCTACAAATTTCATTTTCTTATAAAATTCTACGTTTTTATTCTTTTTTTCTATACACACCGCAAAGTAATCTTTATCATTATACATATTTAATAAATAATTCAATCCTAATTTTCCAAACCCTTTACGTTCATATCTATGATCTATTAACATAAACTCAATTGATAGAAAATTACCCACATTATCATCATTATAATGTCTTTCGTAATATATTATATATCCTATCACTTTTTTATCTAAACATATAAATATTCCTTTCCAATATGGAAATATAATAATATTACTACACATATTATTTTCATAATACCTATTCCAATTGTTAAAACTACCTTTCTGACTATCTGAATATAACCAAGCACTAATATCATTAACATAAAAATTATTTCTTTTTGATAGTTTATATATTATTGCTTTATGAACCTTATCAGCAAAATTTATATTTATACAGTTCATTTTATTCTTCATAAAATGATATTATCATTTTTATATAAAAATGATAACACAATAATTTAAATATCACAATGGATATTTGGCACGAAGAAGATTGGCACCTTAATCATAGAACTCTTAATGAAATATTTCCTTTCATACAAGCAGGATTACAAAAGTATATGAACAAAGATATTGTTATAAAAATATTATCAATTATCTATCATAATGATATTTTCAATTCTCCTGTAAGACCTGAAAGACCACCTCCCACTATTCCTAAAGCACCTTCAAGACCTACAGCAGTTAGAAGGAGAATAAATTTATCGTAAAAATGATATTTTAATTAATAATATTACAATGACATACAAATATATTATACACTTAGCGGATATACATATACGAACTGGAACTGAAACATATTCAAGATATTATGAATATTTAACAGTTTTTGAAAATCTTAAAAACTCTTTATTATCAAATAATATTAATCAAAACAATTCTATCATCTTGGTAGCAGGTGATATATTTCACAATAAAAATAAAGTAGAAAACTTCGGTCTTAACCTTTTCAAACAATTCATAAATATATTAACAACTATAGCAACAACTGTTATTATTCCTGGTAATCACGATTTTTTACAACAATATCCAAATGATCCCAGCCTTCTAGATTCTATATTATTAACTAATATAAAAAATCTATATTATCTTAATACTACTACTACAATCACTTTAGGCAATATAGGTATTTCTACAATATCAGTTAAAGATACTCTAATACCAGGTGAGGGTTCAGGTATTGTTAAAGATCTACCAGAATTTCCAAAAATTATTGATAAAAAAATAAAAGTAGCATTATTTCACGGTTCTTTTTGTAAAACTTATTTTAATCACAATCAAGAAGTTGATTCCAATAATTCATATCCTTTAGAAATGTTAAAAGATTTTGATATTGCTTGCTTAGGTGATATACATTTACATCAATCAAATATATATAAAAACTGTTCGTATGCTTACTCAGGTTCTTTAATTCAACAAAACTTTGGTGAAGATATTATAGATCACGGTTATCTTATTTGGAATATTAAAACTAAAAAATCTACACATATACCTGTATTTAATCCTTATGGTTTTGTTATCTTTAAACATAGCAATGATACGTGGTATATTAAATATAAAAATAAACTAACACCAATCAATGACATTCTAAACAATCCTAATTTTCCTACAAATATTTCAATCCGTATTGATGGAACATACAGTAATATTGATACGTTGTATAATACCTTAAAGTCTTATAATATTAATGTTATCAATTTTAAAAATATAATCACTTCTAATTCTAAAAATATTCAAATATCAACACAATATATAACAAATACCAATTATTTTAAATTATATTTTAACGACCCTAATATTATCAATATAATTGATAATCCACAATCATTATTACTACCATCTAATTATATCAAACGAAATGAAAAAATATCTAATGCTATTGAACTTTATCAATCTTCTTTAGATCATTCTCATATTACTACTACACATTATACTCTTAAAGTATTGAAGTTCGAAGATTGTTTATGCTATGGTAAAAATAATATTATTAATTTTACACATTTTAACAACAAATCTGTTATTGTTAATGCACCAAATGGTTTTGGTAAATCTGCATTATATGAAATTATTTGTTATGCTATTTACGGTGAAGCAATTCCATCTAGAAATAACAAAAAATATTCAGCATCTTTCATTAATTTTAAAGCAACTAAAGCTACTACATCTATCACATTTACTATTAATAATGTAGATTATACAATTAAACGAACATTTAAACGAAGTGATAATTCTTTAAGAATACCAGATACTATACTATCCTCTGAAAATTCTATAAACATTTCAGGAACTAAAGCTATTGAAAAATGGCTTGCTGATAATCTAGGAACACTTCAAGATTTTCTTAAAACATCTATGATTACACAAGACTTTGATTATAGCTTTCTACATTTAGATCCTAAAAATATTAAAAAGTTTATTGATGATCGTATAAATCTCAATTCTATTATCAAGTTTAGAGATCTTGTTAAAGAATGTTTAAATTCTTACAAAGATACTCAACAATCTATTGATACTAAACTAATGGAACTTAACAATAATATTGTTCAAATTGATTTTAATCCTATTACTATTACCGACAAAATTACTGAATTAAACTTATACAAAGAATCTCTCTATACACATTTAGAATACATTGATTATGATAAATATCCTCTAGATAAACTTCAAACACCTATTATTAATAGTATTGATACTACCAGTTTAAAAGATTACAATTTGTTAGTAAATACTACTAGAAAACCATCTTCTATACCTAATCTTAACGAAATTACACCGTATATTAATACTGATTTTAAACAACTAGAAGAAGAATTATTAAATTTAGAACATATTAAACCTACTAATCATACAATAATTGATAATTATTCTACTCTTATTGCCACACATTTTAAAGATCTTGACACATTAAAACATATTGCTACAAATTATAATCCTACCCATACCAATACAAATAATAAAACTATTGCAAATAATTTAGATGAATTAAATTCATTGCAAGCTAGTCTCAATGCTATTAATGATAATATTAATTCTAATAATATTCTTATTCAACAATATCAAACAACTATTAATAAATTAAATAATAGTTATCATTCTTTAAAAACAATTACTGAACCTGATATTTCATTAGAAGATGCTCAAAATGCAATTGCTTATTTTGAACTTATTGATACTAAATATCCAAAAAAATACCAAAAATACCAAAAATATAATGCTAAACTTATTGAATTAGAAAAACAATTTATCAAACCTACAATATCTTTAGAATTATGTTATCAATACATTAATGAATATAATACTTTATTAAACTTTAAAAAAACTTACGATATACAAATAGAAATTAATGAAATTAAAAATATATTATCAAAACAAACTCATATTGAATATAATCCTAATTGTCATATTTGTATTAAACAACCTTGGATTATAGAAAAACTAAAATTAGAAAATAAACTTATTACTCTTAGTAACCAAATTAATTATTCTATTCTTAATCCATCTAAATACATTAAAAGATTTAATTATCTTAAAAACAATTTAGATTATTATAATAATACTATTGAACAACATAAAATTAAAACAACTATTACAACTATTAAAAATAATAAAATATTTGATTGGATACAAGAATACAATGAAATAAAAGATAGTTTAGATTATTATCACGATTCAATTAAGAATCATAAACTTTACGAAGATTATAAAACTAAAATATACGATCTTAATAATAGTATAAAAACAAATCTTCAATTATTAAATGATGTTCAATTAGACAATGATCAACATAACATTAATAAAAGATCTATTCAAAACAATCTTGACTCTATTTATTATACTATAAACTTTGCACATCAACTGTATGATTCTTATTTAAATGAAAAATATAATAATATTAAACATATATTATCTTTTAAAGAATCTATATTAGATTATCAAAATATTGAAAATTATAAACAATTATTGTTATGGGAAGAATATTATTATAATGAAGAATTAATTAAATATTCTAAAATATATCATAAACGCACAAAAACATTAAATGAAATTAAAGAAATTGAAGATGAAATAAATTCATTAATTATTTATCAAACTAATATGATTACTTACTTTGATAATTATTCAAAAAATAAAAAAGAATATGATACTTTATATTCCTTACAAAACAATATAAATCATTCTGTTCATATATTTAAAACTATTCTTGATAATTACGATAATTTTCAAAAATGGATTTATAATACACACGTATTACCTAATATTATAAAAAATGTTAATAATATTATCGTAAATTCTACTATACATCCTTTCACTGTTAATGCTTTTATTGAAAACGACGGAATACAATTTTCATTAAATAATACTACTTCTATCAACAAAGCATCTGGTTTTCAAAAATTTATAATTAACATAGCTTTACGTATATCCTTTCTTGATCTTTATAACAATAAAAGTTTTTGTTCCCAATTGTTCATTGATGAAGGTTGGACTAGTGCTGATTCTTATAATCGCACATTAATACCTAAAGTTCTAAACTACCTTTTAACAAGATTTAATAGTGTTATACTTGTATCACATATTGATGAAATTAAGGATATTATTGATATCTCTATTAAAATAAATAAAAATACAGATTATTCAACTATACAATTTTCTTAAACTTTAACACTTGTTAAAATTACATTTTTGTTCGATTTAAATATAACCGTTTCAATTTTATTAATTAGATCATCATTATCTTGTTCGGGTACAAACAATAATTTAATATTTTCACTATCCATCAATATTAGTATTATATCCATATTATTTGTCATAACAAAATTAGTTAATTTATCTTTAACAGGTTTTATATTTTGTTTATTTAATGGAAATGAAATATTGTTTTCATCTAGAAAACTACGTATCATTAACATTTCTGTTGCAAATAATTCATTATTTCTTGAAATAGATTCTTTATCTAAGATATCACAGTTTTTTTTAAACAAGTTATACAACCTTACTTCATTTTCACAAGGTTTTTTATATATACAGTTAGCTGAATAATCATAACTTTTTTCAAAAATAGGCATTTGTACAAATATATTAATATGTTATCATTTTTATATTTTTGTTAAAAATGAAAACATAAAAATACAAAGTACATATGAGCAATCCTAAAAAATACAATAGTATTATTCAATACGGAGATTTTTTACCACGCAATTACAAACAAAATTTAGATTTTTTTGAGCATTTTTTTAACCAAACTCCTATCAAAGATAAAATTCTTAAGACTACTTATAATACTACAACTCCAATCAGAAATACATACAATCCGCTATATTACAATATAGTTGAATATCTTCTAAGTGAATTATATTTTACGGAAAATACTAGCACACAATATAATCTTAATAACATTTTAACAAAAATTAAAAATATCAAATCATTGTCTGATATTGATGAAATAATTGATAATGATTTATATAATCTTTGTATTACTGCAAAATCACAAAAATGTATAAATATTGTTGAAAGTAATGATCTTGATATATATTATAGAAAAGCAATTAATTGTATAAATATCATATTTGTTATTAAAAATACCAATAACACTATAAATATTCAAATACCAAATAATAAAGAATATAATCCAAATATGGTTGGTAAAGATCATATCATTTATATAATGGATTATAAACAATTAAATGATAAAGATAATTTTCTATATAATTGTATAAATAATACTTTTTCTATAAATGATGTAAGTAATGAACATCTAACCATACTTAAAAATACTTTAGGTTTTCATTATTCTAGAAATAGTAATTATAATAGACATATGTTTTTTCCAAATATTGAAAATATTCTTGATATGTATATAGCTTGTGATAATAATAATAATCTTGAATTATTATATTCTATTGTTAAATCAACACCATATGATAAAAATAAAGATATTATTAATAATCTAGAATTACTAGAAACTATACAAAAGATAACTAATAGATATTTATATATATTTCATAATGAGAATATTAGATTACCTACACCGGGTATAATAGATAAAAATGAATTACACATTTTTCAAAAAGTTGCTACTTGTTAAAAGAATTTTATTTATTTAACAAAATTTTCTTGAAAACCCCAAGAAAATCATCTTTCATATTTTTAGTATTCATTATAATATTATTATTCCAAAGATCACTAGCAATATCTCCAAACTTACCACCTTTACTACCTGCTTGTAGATTACCATCTACATCATAAAATATTACTGTATCCTCATTCAATGTAAAGTATTTTTTACAATTTATTATTCTATCTTTAATATTGAGAGCAATATTATTTGTTCGTGTTTCTACTTTTCTATAATTACCACCTGGAATAAATTCAATATTTTTATCTTTATCCAATGTAATATTATTATTCTTTATCGCCAATGACCTCATCATTGGTTCATTAGGACAAATAACAATATAACAATTACCTTCTTTACGTAGAAATATACAATTTGTTCCATTTAGATGAATACATTGTGGTTTAACACAATTTTGAATAATACAAATATCAAGTGGATGAAATGTCATAATTATATTATTAATAATGTTATCATTTTTATATAAATTATTTTTTATGATAATCAATATATTCTATACAACCATTTGGATTACATATCATTATTTCATCGTGAAATATTGAACCTTTTGTATTTGTTTCATTTACTCTAAAATATATCCATCCATTATAACCTAAACTTGTCATACTACATATAAAATTAACTAATAAAATATCAAAAAACTCCTCTGATTTTCTTTCAACTCTTGTTGGTGTTTTAGGTGATCCTATTGTTCCATTTGGTGTTTTTTTTGCTTCATAATTACCTAACGTATCAGTAATTAATTCACGTAAATTAACTTTCCATTTCTTTTCAAAAAAATCTTCTTCAGTTGGATATCTTTTTTTCCAATTTGGATATTCATTCCAAGCTCTCAATTCATTTTCATAATCTTTTAATAAATATTTGTTGTTTTTAACATCTTTCATTGTTAAATTTTTAACATATCTAAATAAACTTACTATTGTTTTAAGGCTACTTATATCCAATAAAACTATATCTTCTACAATTTTAAACTGTAGATCAACACCTGATCTGTTTGTTCCATATAAAGAAGCTGTATTTTTATCCGCAAAAAAATATGAAGACATTGTTTTTAACATTACATCTGTATCTTTGTTTTCAATATCTACATTTCTATTTTTTTTATCATTGGTATTAATACCTTTCCATAAATAATATTGTTTTGGAAGTATAAAAAAATCTAATCCATTTTCGGTTTTATGTTTTAATTCTTCTCTCTTAAAAAAATTACGTAGATATTCTTTTTTTTCTCCCAATGTAAACAATGATTTAATACTTGAAATAATATAAGTTTTTATAAATTTTAAACTTTCCATTTATATTATTAGTATATTTTCTTAAATTTCAGGAATTGTAATATATTTATCAACTAAACATTCTTTACAATTTGTTTTTCTACGATTATGAGGACAAACATTTTTATATTTCTTACATTCCTTACATTGTGATTTTATAAAATTATGAGGACAAATAATATTATTATTGTAGTTATTACATTCTTTGCATTGTGATTTTCTACGATTATGTTCGCATATTGAAGATCCACCGCATTCTTTACATATTGATTTTTGACGTTTATGATGACAAATACTACCACCTTTACATTCATAACATTGAGATTTTCTACAGTTATGATGACAAATACTACCACCTTTACATTCTTTACATTGGGATCTTATACGTTTATGAACACAAATACTACCACCACCACATTCATAACATTGCGATTTAATACGATTATGAGGGCATACTGAAGAACCTTTACATTCCTTACAACTATATTTAACACGATTATGTAGACATATTGAAGAACCACCACATTCCTTACAATTATATTTAATACGATTATGAATACACTTAGGCATATTTATTTAATAATAAAATATTATTTTTATATACCATTTTGTTTTGTAAAATATTTATATTATTTTAACTTTTGGATCATAATACCAATTTGGAATATGTTGTATTTTTATAATTTTATCTGTAATAGTAGGATCTTTTTCCCACTTAGGAATAGTAATTTGAAGATTAGTATTTTTCATTTCTATATAGTTTATAAAAAAAATTATGTTATCATTTTTTACAATTTTATTTTTGACAATTATGAGAACACTTAGGTATTAATAAATATTATTATTTTTTTAGTTTTTTTCTAAAAACTAAACAATTTCATATTCTTCTTTTGTATATTCTTCAATTTCAGGAATTGTATTATCTTTTACATTCTTTACACCTTGATTTTTCACGATTATGAGGACAAATTGAAGAACCACCACATTCTTTACATCTTGTTTTTCTACGATTGTGAGGACAAAGTTTAGGAATATAACCACATTCTTTACATTTTGATTTTTGACGATTATGAGGACAAAGTTTACGAATATAACCACATTCTTTACATTGTGATCTAACTTTAAGATGTTGGCAAATACTACTACCACCACATTCTTTACAAGTTGATTTTATACGATTATGAGGACAAATTTGAGATCCACCACATTCTTTACACCTTGATTTTTCACGATTATGAGGACAAATTGAAGATCCACCACATTCGTTACATCTTGTTTTTCTACGATTGTGAGGACAAAGTTTAGGAATATAACCACATTCTTTACATTTTGATCTAACTTTAAGATGTTGGCAAATACTACCACCACCACATTCATAACATTGCGATCTTATACGATTATGAGGACAAAGTTTAGGAATATAACCACATTTTTTACATTTTGATCTAACTTTAAGATGTTGGCAAATACCAACACCACCACATTCTTTACATTTTGATTTTTCACGATTATGAGGACAAAACTGGGATCCACCACATTCTTTACACATTGATCTAACTTTAAAATGTTGGCAAATACTACTACCACCACATTCTTTACATTGTGATTTTTGACGATTATGAGGACAAAGTTTACGAATATAACCACATTCTTTACATTGTGATCTAACTTTAAGATGTTGGCAAATACTACTACCACCACATTCTTTACAAGTTGATTTTATACGATTA
>Ga0209138_1002022_pt1 | contig 16128 bp, 14 predicted proteins | sample SaaInl3SG_22_DNA_FD_184645 | JGI IMG/M metagenome (GOLD analysis project Ga0209138, IMG submission 184645) | Marine microbial communities from expanding oxygen minimum zones in the Saanich Inlet - ESP_153SG_22_DNA (SPAdes) (version 2) | ecosystem: Environmental > Aquatic > Marine > Intertidal...
TACACCCGAGCACAGGGTGTGGAATCCCAACCATCCAACGATTGACCTCTACATGACGTTCATGGAGAGTAATCGTTGGCATCTTTTCAGCAAACTCGTCGCCTCCACTAACCTCGGCGAAGGTACTGGCATGGACAAATGCGACATGGGATAGATCGCACGTATTGTCGTTGAACAGCTCATAGTTTGCATCAAAGGCAACGGAGCCTTTGCGTACATTAAAGACATTTGGATCATGGAAGTGCTGGTCCGGCAAGAGCGCCTCGTCGGCTTTGTCTTGATCGCCGATCCAAACCCATATCCACTCGTGCCCCTCATGAACGGCATAGGGCTTGACGCACAACACTTTTGGAATCATGTCCTGCCCGGGTACTTCATTACACTGTCCTTGGGAGTCAAACTTGATCCCGTGGTACATACAGCGAATGTCGTCTCCCTCAATGTTACCCTCAGATAACGGAGCCAATCTATGCGGACACAGATCCGCCATCGCAACTACCTTATTCTTGGAGTTGCGATATAACACTATATGCTCGCCAGCCAACTTTATGCCGAGTGGCTTTTCCTGCGTTACGTCTTCGACGTCAACCGCAATGTACCAACAGTTTTTTGCAAACACGGACTTCTCCTTAATTTTCAATGACACGGCAGTGCTGCTATCAATTTGTTAACGGGCAAAAGTTACTTTCTTTGCTCATCCACTGAACCCATTGCTGCAGGAAATTCAGGGTTGGGGGCATGACCCCAATAATCCCCATTTAATATGTAAGACTGGTTCGAAAGTGCACCACCCCCATATCCAATTTCTATGAGAAAGCCCGACGGCGAGCGCACATAAAATGACATTTGCTGATCATTAGGGTGCCTACCTATATCCAGCATGATGGGGTACTCACCATGCGCTTTTAACCGCTCATAGGTAACCATCACATCGTCAATATTGTCTGTTTCCATCAATAAGTGATTGATTCTTTTCGCTCTCTCCAAGCCGAAAGCGATTGTATGCTCTCGAGCAGTAGGGTGGTCACAATGCATAAACCGCCCTCGAATATAACCGCCCATCTCGGGTGGCACAGGAACGCGAAACTCCGATGCACTGCGTAAACCAAGAAGCTTGTAGAACTCATAGGCCTCGTCAGCATCGCGGTCGCGGACGATCATATGCCCCAATCCACCGTCACCCGTAACGAATTTTCCGTGCCGACGACGTGCGGGATAAAATGGCATCTGTGGCTCGATATGAGGACCGTGGTAAATCTCGATGGGATTACCGGCTGGGTCTTCAAGCATCATGATTTCCAAAACCTGTCGATCGATAGCGAGTGCCTCATCACCAACTTCAAAAGCAATGTTAGCCTCGGTGAGCACGCCCTGTAACTCGCGGAATTCCTCGCGGCCAGCAACTCTCAGACCCATAGCGAGCAAATCATCGCAGTCGTTTTGCTCGATACATATTCGGTGGTGCTGGTAATCAATTCGGACCCAAAGCTTGCCGTCGTTAATGTCGTCCCGCAATTCCAAGCCGAGCAGATCGGTGACAAAAAAGCGCCAGGCATCCAGATCGGACACACCAAAACGAACATAACCAAGCTCAGTTACTCCAGACATTTTCTTACTCCTATTAATCTTCCGTTAATCTTCTCTTGCACTGTGTTTAAAAAGTATTTTCTAAGCGCCCTTTTTCTAAGTGGCCGTTAAGGCGTCACCATATTCTTCTTCTGCCCATTCCAGCATGACCTGGCGAGACAATAGCCCTGCTTTGTCGCTTGCGACATTCATTTCCTTGAAGTCTCGTTTATCGGCTGTCAATAATTCCTGCATATGCTCACAAGCCCAGACATCCTCACTAAAACCTCTGTTTAAAAATACAGGTAATTCATCGAGAAACCGGTCCTCACTGTTAGCGTGATTAAATGACACCGAAAACAAGTAACGACAGCTCGTTTTTGTAACCGGCGTTAAGTAATGCATGATGTAGTATTGCGGTGTTTCGTCCGTAATGTCGGTCTCGCCATCCTTCAACGTCCAGCCGTGACTCCTGAACACGCCCGGGGATAAAGTAATGCCCTCGTCATATCGAGTTAGCGTTTCGCCGGAGGCCCGCAGGTGCTCAGCGATACCGGGAGGCATGAGGCTCCTTAAAATTACTTCCTTGTTGGTCTCCGTTCGCTGGCAAGCCACCCTTTGGCCCACTCGCGTAATCTCCATCGGATTTTCAAGAAAGACTTCCTCGACACCGAAAGATTCGTTGTGTAAGTAGGCGAAATGGCTGAGATCATTCAAATTCTCCTGCATCAGCAAGTAGCTACTCTTAACCTCAAAATCCCCATGGATCGTGCGGAAGTTGTTGCACTCCAAGTGCGCCAAGTCGGGTAAGCGCGAAGGGTCTGGTTCGCTCTCGCCCATCCAGATCAGAGCGAACACCCCAATCTCTTGTATCGGGTATTTTTTAAGTGATCTTTTTGGTGTGATAGCTTGGCAGGGCATGCGTAACAGCTTGCCATCTGCGCTGTATCGGGCCCCGTGATAGCGACAAACGAGTTCGTCGCCTTGCAGAGAACTTTCCGATAACGGAAAAGAGCGGTGCAGGCATCTGTTTTGCAGGGCGGTTAATTCGCCATCTTCAGTGCGATAAAACACAACAGAATGCTCGAGTATAGTTCGAGCAATCGGCTCTCGACCAAACTCGTCGACCGTGCCAGCTACGTACCAGTGGTTGTAGAGTAGCGGCATCTGAACGTAATCCTTAACGCTCTTGATCATGTCCATTCTCTCGCGCATTTTATTTTACCTGCCGGCTGATTGTCGCTCGGCCGATGTGTCGCGTGACATTTAGCGGGCGGCCCACAACGTTATCGCTCACAGACTTTTGTGTGCCTTATCGTTCTCTAGCGGTAACGCTAGAGGTGTTTCTGCAATTATGGTTACTTTATTATTAAAAAAGACTTTTGTCATTATTCTATTGAAAAGGCAAGCTTTATTCGGGCCGCCACACCCGGTACTGAACGCCTCCACCGGAAATGAAGCGGCCCTCACCAACAAAGAACGTGGTGTTCATCCAAGAGTAACGCTCATCGCCAGTCTCAATCCGGGGGTTAGTGTAAAAATACTGATCGTCAAAATCTGTAGAATTGCCGGCCTGCGTTGACGCAACGACTGCCTCGGACCTTTCAAGTAGCCCGAAATATTGCGCGTAAAAGAACGCACCATCGTCAGTTTCAGCTTGGAAACGCACATCTACTCGGACAAAACCATCAGCGGGCAGCAGGGCCCATTCTCCCCCGCCCAGGATTCTTGCGTTCACTCGCTCGCCTATTATCTCTCCCCCTGTCACCTCAAAGAATGTTCTTGTGCCCATTGGACCGCGTCCTATGGGGATCGGCGCAGCTAAGTGCGCTGTCAATACAAACTCTTCAATCAACTTCATGTGTTGGCGCTCCCTTGGGTGCTGAATGCCTCAATCATACTTTCGAAATAACGGATCAGGCGTCTGGCACACGCACCCAGATAAGCTCATCTCGAAAGCCAAAGCCTTCGGCCGACAAATGCAGTTCGTTCCCTTTAAACTCATAATCTCGGGTAGCCGTTGTACCGACAAAATTTGGATAACTCGCTTGTTTGACGCGGTGATGAACTTGCCTGCTATCTGCGTCAAACGTGCCGCAATAGCCAAGAAACCCGTAAATAGCCTCGAGGTACACCAATACTATGGATTGCTCCTCGCTGCTCAGATTGGTCAAACCGGTCGCCTCAAGCTTATCCTTAAAAGCCAAACGAATTGCCCGATCAGCAGTGTGTAATGTGCGATTTGGCTTCATTAATGTTGCCGACATGATGCCCTGTGGCGTGTACAGGATATGACCCTGCGCATTTTCACCAAACGGATAAAACACATTGCCATTTTCAAGATTGGAAACTTTGTAGTCGCGCAATGACCATGCGCCTATAAAAGCAGTCTCAGATTCATTCATCGGTTTTCACTGTCTCCATCGAAATGTTTGTGTTTAGCCAGTACGTCTCATTACCGAATAAAACTCCTGCCCGGCTCACTTACGACCGTATTTTCGATAGCACCTATGCCCTCAACCTCCATACGCACTTTCTGACCTGCTGTGAGCCATGGCGGTCCCGGGCGAAAGAGTGCTACACCGGCGGATGTCCCGGTAGCGATTACGTCACCAGGGTATAAAGTAAACGCGGTGGATAAATAATTTATCTGCGTCGCCACATCGAAAATCATTTCGCCAGTGTTGAAGTTCTGTCTTTCCTCGCCGTCAACCCAGAGTTTGATTTGCAGGTTCTGCATATCGTCTATCTCGTCAGTGGTAACCATGCAGGGGCCCATCGGACAGTGGGTATCCCAGGACTTCCCCATGGTCCAGTTTGGCGAATGATGTTGCCAGTCTCTAACAGTCACATCATTGAGACAGGTAAACCCTGCAATGACATCCAAAACATTCTCTTTGGCAACCCTTCGACATGTTTTACCGATCACCACACCCAACTCGGCTTCATAATCCAGCTTGATCGATTCGGGAGGTAGCTCAATGTCATCAAATGGCCCGGTAACTGACGAGGACTGTTTGTTGAATATCACTGGCTTTTCAGGCAGTTTGAGACCATTTCGCTGCTTAACATCGGCGGGGATTTCATCCCAGTGCGCCATAAAATTCAGTCCAACCGCGAGGATTTTTGAGGGGTTTATCACCGGACTCTCCAGCTTCACCTGCTCAATATTTATGGTGGACCCGCCCGCATTTACTGCGTCGCGAACTCGACTCATCATGGCGTCCCCACCTTGCAGCAGGGACACCATGTTGCGGGGGATGCGTGAGTCCACGACACTCAAATCCAGAATATCACTGCCGATCTGTGCGCCGGTGCGCGTTGACTCTTCAAAAGTAAATGTGACCAGTTTCAAATGCATAACTCCCGATTAAATTTTTATCCTAACCGTGACGGATCTCGGCGGCACCGTCACCCATAACTGCAGCTTCGAGGAACTCACGCACCTCTGATGCGGTTAAATATTCCTGCGGCCTCTTCTACCGATGACGGTTGCTGGTCAGCGCGCCAGGCAACGTGCTGGTCAGGTCTTACCAACACCAGTGCCTTCTCATAAAGCCGAGCCACATGATCATCGTTGAGGTTGATGACCTTCAAAGGTACGCCCGCCGCATCAGCTGCTTCAACGAGAGTTTCGCTGGATGCATCACTGAAATTCAGCAGCGTCATCCCAGTTCCCAACACGTCAAATAACGGTTTGCCATCGGACATAAATACGTTGGGCGCTCTTCCACCTGGCCACGTTGTGGGCTCGTAGTACTCCCACTCATAGGGCGGCGCCTGACCACCCTCATGACAAATGATTGGAGAGTCATCGTAGCGATATCCACACTCGATACCCCAAGCTTCGTTCTCGAGATTGCCTAGCTCGCGGATGTAGTCTCCAAACGAGGCTCTCGCTGCATCTGCCTCCGCGCCTTGCTGAAAGAGAATTTCTCCAGGGTTTGCTCTGGAGATCTGATATCGGACTGCCGCGTGAGTCCCTGATGCAAGCCTGTTGCGCGCGGCAACATGTCGACGCTCAACTTCATAAGCGGCAAAAAGCGAAGATCCAGCCCAGCCGTCCACATTCGCCGCGAGCACCCAGCCCAGTGCCATTGCGTCGCCGATTCCCGTATTCATGCCGTAACCTCCGGTAGGAATCACCTGACGAACAGCATCACCGGCCAGCCATACTCTTCCGGAACCAAAGTTGTCGGCAAGTGCAAGCTGCGGATACCAACGATTCGACACCAAAACTTCACAGTCAAACTCGCAACCCAAGATTTTGTAGAGTACGTCTTTGGGGTCGGCATCCTCGATACCCGGATATAAATCGGGCAACAAGTGCATCGTCCAGGTATCAGAGTCGTTCTGTGCGATCACCGTTGTCCCGTTCGCCAATTGAAGATGCCAGGTGTGGCCACCGAATCGCTCAAACAACGCCAGATCGCTGGACTTAAAATGAATTTGATACCTCGCCGGCCACCTTTTCGGGTCTTGCAGCGGTTCGCCACGATAATCCGCGAGATAGTTGCTACGGTCATTTGACTCCAGCACTTCAAGTGGCGTGATGGTATTAACCGGAATCCCGAGCCCCTTTCGTGCAACGCTATTGGCACCATCACAACCGGCAAGAAATCTGGAGCGGATATTTTTAAGCTCACCTGTTTCCGTGCACTTAATGGTCGCGGTTACGCCCTCGTCATCCTGCTCAAAAGACTCCAACCCCCAACCGAAACGAACATCAATATGCTGGGCGCGTGTATCGAGGGCTTCTTTGAGCACAGGCTCCAGCACTACCTGCGAGACGCGCATAGCAGGCTCCAGGGCCATTCGCCCATCGTTGTTTTCACGAAGCTGACTGCGGGCCTCGTCAACGCTGGGATAATCGAATCGCGCCAACTCCTCGCCCACCAGATTAGTCGCCCACACCACCGATACCTGGTGATCGCTGGGCACTGCAACTTCGCGAAGCTTATCGATCAAACCGAGGCGCCTAAATATTTCCATACTGCGCCCGTTGGTAATATCCATTTTTGGATGGCGCGTCGTCGTTAGATTGCGCTCAATCAAAATGGCATCGATCCCGTGACGTTCCAACTCAAGGGCCAACGTGAGGCCAACGGGACCGCCACCGGCAATCAACACAGAGGTATCAAAATGATGCATCAAAAAGGCTGTCCTGTATTTGCTTATTAAGTTGCCGCCAATGCGACGCTAACGGGGCGGCGATGGACCCCACTGAACTGCCATGAGCGCCTCGACAGACTGTTCCTGAGCGGGCACCGAGGCATCAAAAAGATCACCGTCAGTAAAGTGCTCAAAGGAATGTCCATAGGGGTCCACCCAGTAATCAAATACCTGGCTGCCCAGGATGTGTTTACCGACACCCCAGTTATGTTGATAGCCTTGACTCGCCAAATAATCATGGCCGAGCATCAGGTCATCCCAGTCATCTACCTCAAAGGCAACGTGCTGTAACCCGGGCGCGCTGGCGGGCACACCGAGCAAAAATAAAGAATGATGATCTACCGGCCTATCACCCTGGTCGCAGCGCATAAAGGCCCCGATGACATTCTCCTTAACGCCCGCATAAATCTGGTCGGAAGTTAAGAAACCAAACCGCTGCTTGTACCAGGCCTCACTAGCAGAAAAATCCTTGACGTATACGACGCAGTGGCCGAGACGCTTTACTCGGGACGCACCCTCAGTAAGGCGCACTGGAGTATTAGTACGCCTCCTTTGCTCGCCGGAATTAATGGGATCGCGCTGTACAGGGGGCGTTGGCTGCGCAAGATCCCAGCCGTGAATGCCATCTACCTCATACCCCTGCGGATCGATGAAGCGAACAAAACTGCCGCCACCGGGCGCTCTCATCTCAGTAATAGGCGAGGCGCCATTAAACGTCGTGAGCGCCACTAAATCCTCTCTTGAGCTCATACAAAAACCCATCCCAAGAAAGCACGACTCGCCTTGCTGGACGATGCAACAATAAGGTCGCCCATCTGTGCCGTGACCGTATAACAGAGGCGCACCAGCCTCTGTTTCAGACCTGCTGATTTGCATCCCAAAATCGCGCAAAAAAACGGCCATCACGTCGAGATCGGGAGCAGCAAAACGCAGGTAAGCCAGATCTGCAGCGCGAGGGCTTTGGCGATTATCGTTAGTCAACTACAGACCTCTCGTAAAGCAGCAGCTGACGTTTGAAGTCAAAACTAAACGCCTTCAGGCATCGGGTATTCATCAGCATTAAAGACCCAGCCGTCGAGTTTCGAGAAATCAACTCGTGGGGGACAAAAGATATCGACCAGTTGGTTTTTGTCTTCTGAGACCCATCGCGACGAATGGATTGTGGCCGCGGGAATGACAAGAACAGAAGGGGCACCGCACTTAAGATGCACATCTTCACGCCACTCATTCAAATCCGTGCCCCAGTCCCAACGTAACGAGTGCACCCACTCCCCCTGAAGCGCGAGCGAACACTGCTCAAAATCATCATGCGAGTGAGGAGACATGCGTTTGGGATCACGAGGCCCCTCAAACACAGAAAACACGTTAACCATAAAGTTAGTGTTGCGGTACATCCTCGCGAAACACCCCTCAGGAATAGGTGTATCCAGACCATACGCTCGGATTTTCCAGCCGCCGATAGGCTCGGGCCAGGCCTGATAGGGGGCTACGTTTGGCTTCGGAGTCGCGTAAGACGCGGCATTAGGGCACTTTTCGACCAGATCGTCAGACTTAGAGGTAAAGAGCCTCGTAACCCGCCCCCCGTTTGGCAGGACCACTCGACTATCGCCAGGAGGGACCATAACAAGACTGTTACCGGCAACGTTTTCCTGCTCACCTGCCCACTCAAATTCAGCATTAGTCTCCGCGTGCTCCAGCAGAACCACATACTCATCAACCTGGTCATCGCGTGACAAAACAGCCCCTGGAACGGCTTCTGTCATTACCACAACAAAGTTCTGTCCTCTTATGTACCAGCTCTTGCTACCACTGTCGTCTATTTGCGGATCGGTCTCATAAAACGCGCCGAACTCTGGCGAAGCATTACCTTCACTTGTGTGTGACGCATAAGTCTTAAGCGTTGATCGGGGATCTTTATAATCTGACACAGAGGAACCTCATTCTGAAAGTTGACGTAAATCGGCGAGGCATTTACCGGCCGCCTGCGCCATAAAACCCTGGTCTGAAGCAACGATCAGACCGCTAACGCCCAGGTCCACAAGTCGCTTAGCGTCTTCACCTCCAGGGCTTACTGTAAGTATCGCCGTACCAGCAGCCTTAGCTGCTTCAATAATTTTCAGCACAGCATTGTTGACCTCGTCGGCTACTGGAGTGGGCGCCCCGTAGGCAACAGTCAAATCCCCACGCCCAATGAAAACCGCGTCCAAACCATCCACAGCAACGATTTCCTCAATCGCATCGACGGCTTCCGGATCCTCGATCATTGCGATAACCGACGCCTGCGCATCACAAACGTCGACATATTCCCAAATACCAAGACGACCGTAGTTTCCCGCACGCGTCGAGTTAGAAAAGCCGCGGCTGCCACCACGAAAGCGACAGGCCGCCACCAGATCTCGAGCCATTGCGGCGCTAGTCACATGCGGAACCAGGACACCCGCGGCTCCGCAGTCTAGAACAGACAAAATTCCCGCCGGCGATGCATCGGGTACCCTGACGATTCCCGCGGTGCCCGAAGCACGAGATGCAAGCAACATTCGATCAATATCCCCGCGATCAAAAGGCGCATGCTCCGCGTCGATCACGACAAAATCGAAACCCACAGCACCGAGGATTTCGGTAGCGTGGGTGGTCGGCGTTTTTAAGAAGGTACCGATCAGCAGATCATCGGCAGCCAATTTCTCACGAAATGTTTGTGTTGCTAATGAATCCGGCATCTCACCAATCCTCGGCTGTTTTTGTTGTGGATATTTCGTTGAGAGTTTCCTACGCGTCAAAACGGCGCTTGCCGCAGACCCACATAGGAACGCGCCCCCTAAAACTCTTGGACACACCCCAAGCTTATTGCGGCGCGGTCTTGCTACTTTTGATGTTCTTCATTGGATGGCGCGTTGAAAGCGAGACACCGCATCAGACGCGTGCCTCGCTTCAATGGCGCCAAGCCGGGCGACTCACCTAAAAGTTGTAAGACGCCGCCACACCCAGCTCACGAGGTCGTCCAACATCATACTGACGGGTACCCACTGTGTAACCCGCGGCGTAGTCAATCCCCCCCACCAGATAATATTCCTCGGTCAAGTTGTTGCCATAAGCAGCAATACTCCACTTGCCATCCGGCGCATTGTACTGAACACGCGCGTTTAATAAGCCATAAGAGGGCATAGTGACGGCGGTATCGAGACCCAAGGTCCTCTGTTCATCAGTCCATAAATAATCAGCGGTGGCGATGAGCTCCGATCCTCCCGCCAAGTCCCACGTGTACATTCCGCCAAGGGCAAACTTATTTTCTGGTGCCCGCTGCAAGGGGGAGTCAAGTGTTAGCGCTGGAACCGGAACTTGCCCAATGGGAACGACAGGAGGGATCCCTGGCGCCGGCGAGATAAATGTGACGCCATTGGGGAAGGTGTTCTGAGTTAAAGGCGCAACCTCGGTGTACTCTGCATCCATGTAAGAGTAGCTGGCACGGAGCATGAAGTTTGAGGTGACTGCCAACTGACCTTCAAGCTCTATACCAAAGATCTCAGCATCGCCTGCGTTATTCGTTGTGACGACAGGTCCGGCGAAAGTAGTGATAACCTCAAGGAACTGAATACTCTCCCAATCAGTGAAGTACACCGTTGGATTGAAGCGCATCCTGCCGTCCATGAACTCCAGTCGCAAGCCGGCCTCATAGGTCCACGCCTCCTCTGGCTCAAAGTCCGCGGAGCCCCCTGGCAGACGGAAGTTGGCCCTGCGTCCGCCAGCACGGAAACCCTTGGCAGCCTTTGCGTAAGCCATTGCGTCTTCGTTCATTTGATATTGCAGGCCGAAGTACGGTGAAGAATCTGTAAAGTTAAAGGTCGACTTTTCAGTAACGCCCTGGACCTCCTGAGACGTCACATCTTCATCCGTATAACGGTAACCCAAGGTCACGGTAAGAGCCTCGGTCAGATCATAGCCCACTTGCGCGAAGACCGCGGTAGACTCATTGACAACGCTTGGCCCATCTGGCGGCAGCATACCTGTTCCCGGATCTATACCGATTGCATTGATCTGGTTACCATTTCTTTCCTCGCCATCGTAATAGAAGATGCCAGTGGTATAGTTCAAACGACCATCCATAGCCGTGCCGATTAACTGCACTTCCTGTGTGAACACTTCGGTGTCCTCAGGCGCGAAAAACACTTGCATAATCGGGTACTGAGTGCCGTCTATATCTCTCACCAACTCGTCTGCATACTCAGCGTAAGAAGTTACCGACTTGATCGACAAGTTTTCTGAAATATCGTAAGTAAAACTTAAAGAGTATGTTTCATACTCAAAATCCCAGTAATCGTCCGCATTGAGACCACCGGTTGAGTAGCTGCCTGGATCGTCGTTCTGAGATGATAAGACGCTGTCGTCTAAAGTAATTGCAGCCTGCGGAAAACCAAACAAATTAGCGGTATTGTTGCCTATAGAAAGGAAGAGCGCGTCGTTCTCGTAGCCATCAATAAGCGATGGGTAACCCTGACTCTCTTGCTCGGTTTTTTCGTACTTTAGATCAGCGGTCAATGCATCGCTGGGCTGCCACCGCATCCGCAAACGAAAGGCGGTTGACTCAGCGTCGCCGAGATCGCCGCCGAAAGTCTCATCTTTTACCCAGCCATCATTCTCTCGCTGCAAACCCACGACCCTCACAGCGAGCGTATCTCCAAGAGGAATGTTCAAGGCAGCAGACACCTCACTGTTGCCCCACTCGCCGACACTACCGCGAACGTAGCCCTCAACTTTTTCCACATTTGGCGCGGCCGTTATGTACTGAACGGCTCCACCGATGGCATTTCGTCCGAACAAGGTACCCTGCGGGCCTCGCAGAACCTCAATACGATCCACGTCGATCATGCCCAGGATATTTCCTCGGGCTGAGGCGAAATAGACATCGTCAATATAAGTGGCTACCGCCGCTGCTGAGTCCTGCGCATCAACGCCCATGCCGCGAATAGATACCGCACCGCCCGCAGCACCCTCGCCCGCGCGGTTACCGACAGACATGCTGGGCACGAAGGCCGCCACGTCCTGTAGGTTTCTAATATTGCTGAGCTCTATTTGCTCCGTCGACAAATTCGTTACCGCAACTGGGGTGCGCTGCAATCCGCTTTCGGTTCGAGTGGCCGTAACTACAACCTCCTCAAGCCGAATATCGCTTGCCTGCTGAGCAATCACACTAGGCGCTACGAGTGCGGCGACGATTGAACTACACAGAACTTTTTTATTGTAATGACGCATGCGAAATCTCTCTTTATAGTTATGGTGATCCGAATTGACTTGTTACGTTCATAGAAAATATAACGACACTTAGTTTTTTTTGCAATAAAACAGTAATTCTATTTTTAAATAATTTATGTGATTATTGCTTTTGTTGAGCTGTGAACGAGATTTTTAACAACAACCGCTAAACTATTTCTATTTCGAGGTTTGAATGTCGTCTCTAAGAGCAAAGCAAAAAATCGCGCGCCGCCAACAAATTCTCAGCGCGGCGAGAGTGTTATTTGTTGAACACGGCTACAGTAAAACCAATATGGACGCGATCGCTGACGCTGCTCTTGTTGGTGTTGCCACGATTTACACGTATTTCGACAGCAAAGAAGGTGTCCTCGCCGCGCTTTTCAAGCAGGATATGGATGAGGTCGGAACGGCGGCTGAGCAAGTACTTGAGTGCCTTCCAGACGATCCCGCCGAGGGCATAATTGCCTTGCTAGACACCTATGAAAAAGCACTGGATTTCGTGTCCTATAACTTCATGACCGAATTTATTATCCAGGCAAAAACGAAAGGCGCAGTCCAAGATGCGGCCAAATGGAATCACGATCGGCAAGTTGCGCAAATTCAGCAGGCTCTAGCGATTGGCCAAAAGGCGGGCACAATATCAACCAGTCTCGATATCGAGACAGCAGCGATGATCGTGATCGACATTCATTATCAGCACTTAAACCGTATCGCAGGCGAGCGGTATACGCAGGCGGGCGGACACAGGGATCTGGAGAAGTCTATTAACACTCTATTCGCAAACTGGCACGTATGAGGCGGCGCTCGGTCAACATCGGCTGACCTGCAGCCACCCCAGCTAAATAAGAGAGAAAGAACATGAATAAGCCCTTTGAATCAAAGGTAGCCCTCGTTACCGGAGGCAATGCAGGTATTGGTCTTGCTGTCGCACTCGCATTCGCGGAAAAAGGTGCCCACGTAGCCATCTCGGCTCGCCGCAAGTCTGAAGGCGAGGAGGCAATAGCGCGCATTAAAGAATTGGGGGGCGAAGCGCAATTCATTCAGGCTGACGTTGGCAAGACCGCTGATGTCAAAAGAATGATTGAGGCTTGCGTAGACACCTACGGTGGGCTTGACTACGCCGTTAATAATGCGGGGATAAGCGGACCGGGGCTTGTGCCCACTGCAGACTATCCAGAGGAGGACTGGGACAGCGTCATCAATGTGAACCTCAAAGGCGTTTTCACCTGCATGAAGTTCCAGATTCCAGAAATGCTGAAACGCAAAAAAGGTGTGATCATAAACACATCCTCCATTTCTGGCCTCAGGGGCGGGCCAATAGGGGTTGCTTACTACGCTAGTAAACACGGGGTGATTGGCGCAACCAAGGCGGCCGCGTTCGAATACGCAAGCCAAGGTATCCGTGTCAACGCGGTTTGCCCTGCAATGATCGAAACACCAATGACGGAACCGTTAACAACGAACGAGGCATTCGCTGCCTCGCTAAAAATGAAATACCCGACAGGACGATTTGGTAGACCAGAAGACGTCGCAGCGACCGTGATGTGGCTGTGCTCCGACGAGGCATCTTTCATCACTGGGCACGCCCACCCTGTGGATGGGGGCTATCTGATTTAGGGTTGGCGGCTCTGCCGAATGCTCACTCCGCGTCAGCATTCCATTTTTCGAACACTCGTCGACCAGTGTCATGGAGCACTTTGCGCTTTTCGTCAGCAGTGAGGTAACACATGGACTCATGAGCTCGCGCGATCATCTCCTTGTAGGTTCCTGAAGAAGTGCCGATGTCAGACCCCCACATAACTTTGTCCGCGCCAAAAAAATCTACCGCCCTTCGTAACACATCCTCCGGCGCAAAGCCTTTCAGATGGATCGTATCCATGTTGAGTGAGGTCCATTTCACTGAAATATTATCTCGTGCTGCCAGGCCCTCATAGTTGGCACCGATACCAAAATCCGGATCACTCACCCTCGGCAAGAAAATATGGTCCAGTACGATACGTAAATTAGGGAAGCGGTCGGCCATCTGCTCGATAAGAGGGATAAGCAAATGCTGGTCTGTCACCGGAGCTTCAATGTCTACAATTATGCCGAGCTCATCGGCAAGCTCCCAAACTGCAAGAGATGCCGGTGATGTCAGCCACGCGACCTTATCGATTTTCAGGTCGGTTGGGAAAAATCGAACGCCAACCACACCCCGATCTGACAGTTCTCGGATCATGGGTAACGTCTTTTCCTCGGCCGGGTCTATTATAATGACCGCGCTCATCTGGTCAGGAAAGAGATTAGCCGCATCGACAATATAGCTATTATCAGTGCGATAAATCAGACCCTTTTGAACTGCCGCAATGCCGACGACATTCTCCTCCTGCATCCACCCGTGGAGTTGTTCCGCGGTCGGCTTTAAGTTGAGGGGATTGGGGCCATGGTAACCGCCAGGAAAGCCCATAACCCCCGGACCGAAAGACGAGTCCTTAGGGAATTCAGCCATCTCAACTTTGACGACGTTACGCGGATAACGATCAAGATCATCCGAGATAAGATGGGCATGAGAGTCATAAATTCGGATAGGTTGTTCAGGCATTATTGCGATCCTTTTTTTACTAGTTGTTTTCCTAGGACTGGTCGCGATCGCAACCATCAGGTAGCGACTTGACGCAAGCCCAGGCAGAGTCCCTACAGTCTACATTTGCGAGTTCATAGCCATTACGAGTTCATAGCCATTAATAGTGGCGTAGTAACCCCATTCCTAATTGGAAGAGGCACTACCTACCTCCCCAACTTCGTCCAAGCTCAAATCAGCCTCAAGTGTTTTCGCAGCTAAGTAATAGTGCAGCACACTGAGTAAATACACGAAATTGCATACAATAAGCGCCCAACGGAGTGACTCAACAGCGCTCATCTGCCAACCCGTTTGCAACAAATCGCTGAGGATACCGACCACCGTTGGACCGAGAGCAAGTCCGATAATATTCATAATAAAAAACAGCAGTGCGGACGCCGCCGCTCGCATTGCCAAAGGCGCCAGGTTCTGGGTCATAGCGAGCGTGGGCCCGGTGTACACGTTTAGCAAAAATACGGGAATGCCATACAGCGCTAAAGTAAAGGTCAGGTTTTCCGAGAGGAACACTGCCAGCGATAGCGGCACCGATACAAGGAAACAAATCGCTGGCATCCACATGTACCACTTAATATTGCGAGCGCCCAGACGGTCTCCGATGACACCGCCCAAAAAGGTCCCAGCGCCGCCACACAAACCAATAATCAAACCGAGCGCTATGCCTACATTAGTGATACTCATGTCATGAGATCGAATCAGAAAAGAGGGCATCCAAGCAATCGCTCCATATGCGGCGAATGCCTGCGTTGCGGCGCCAAGAGTGATGTGCCTAAAGCTACGCTTACCCCACATAGTTCGCAAAACTTCCGAAAATGGCACTTGCTCAATAACAACCTTGCGCGGCTCTGAATACCCACGGGGCGGCTCTTTAACTGTGATTTTCAGCAACAGTGCGATCAGAACGCCCGGCAACCCAACGACAAAAAATGCATAGCGCCAACCGTAGGCCTCGCTCACCCAGCCTCCCACAAAGTTACCCGCTAGGATGCCGATAGGAATGCCCAGGGCATACACACCCAGAGCGGATGAGCGCTTATGGGGCGGGAAATAATCCGAAATGATCGAATGCGAGGGTGGCGTACCGCCGGCTTCACCGACCGCGACACCGACTCGCGCGATGAGCAGATGCACAAAGCTATTTGCGAGTCCGGAGATGGCTGTCATCAGAGACCAAATACCGAGGCAGATGGCAATAATGTTGACCCGTGAATATTTATCGGCAAGACGAGCGATCGGGATGCCCAGGGTCGCGTAAAAAATCCCGAAGGCAACACCCGAAAGGGCGCCAATCTGCGTATCGGAAAGGCCGAGGTCAGCTTTAATGGCAGGCGCAAGAATAGCCAGGATTTGGCGGTCGATAAAATTGAAGATATAAACAGCCAGCAGTGTGCCCAGCACGTAACGCGTATAGCGAGGAGTGAATTCAGACTTTGGAGTGCTGCCGATGTTCATCTGAGGCCTGTTTTAGTCCTACTAATTGTTATTATCGTCGGTGCCTTCAGCTCTTTATAACCGCCCTAATAACG
>Ga0209138_1002036_pt1 | contig 16070 bp, 18 predicted proteins | sample SaaInl3SG_22_DNA_FD_184645 | JGI IMG/M metagenome (GOLD analysis project Ga0209138, IMG submission 184645) | Marine microbial communities from expanding oxygen minimum zones in the Saanich Inlet - ESP_153SG_22_DNA (SPAdes) (version 2) | ecosystem: Environmental > Aquatic > Marine > Intertidal...
CGCGAAGCATTTCTCGTTTACCTGGAGGTCCCGACAAGCGTTCCACCTCAAAACCAACCTCTTGCATGGCACGTCTAACACTCCCTTTTGCAGAGTAAGTCACCAAAACTCCACCCAAACGCATTGCAGTATACATCATTTTAAAAATTGATGGTGTCCAAAGGTCTGGTTGTACTCGTGGGCCAAATGCGTCAAAATAAACAACATCAAAGACGTTTACATCTTTTATATCTGTAAAAAACTCCTGACGTTTTTTTAAAATAAAGTGCTTTGTAATTTGGATTTCTTTATGCCATGACGATTGATGAAGATGATCAAAAATATCTAATTTTGATACCAATAAATCCGAATAATTAAGGGCTCGAAGTTCATCGCTTAAAACAGGATAGGCCTCTATGCCATGGTATAAAATTGATTTTTGTAATGCCAATTCATCTGTAGCGGAAAGCAACGTATTGAGTCCAGTACCAAAACCAATTTCTAAAATATTGATGTGTTTTTGATTTGGCTGTCGTTGTAAAAATTCGTGCAAACCATTTCTAATATAAACATGTTTTGCTTCCTGAATTGCACCATGAATAGAATGATATTGTTCGTTCCATTCTTCAATTTGAATGGTTTTACTTCCATCTGCGGTAGTGATTATGGCGCGTTTCAAGTGTGAATTATTGTGAAATTAAAACACCGTCAGCTTCAAAATTATAGCTTGTCTTTGGAGTCGTTATGGCTGCAATTTCTTCATCAGATGCACCTGCATCTTCTGCATAGTGACGTAAATCATCAACAGAAGTTTCAGACATAAATGCTTTCCCATGAATTAAAACTTCGCCACTTGCATCAAGTGGAACAAAAAATCCATAATCTTTAAAACGAACCATCATTTCTGATTCATTTTCCATGGAAAGTGTCATCCAACATCCTTTTTTGGTACAAACTTCTTTAATTGTTCCTTTTAGGGTGAGTTGAAGTGTATCTCCAATTTTTTCAATTTTCCGAGATAGTTCATCAAGCGAAAGAATGGAATCTGTCTCAAACGCATCACCATACAAATTATAGGTTGTTGATTGGACTTGTACAGGAGTTCGACTCGATTGTTTTTCTTTACAAGAAAAGATAAACATAAAGGTTATAAGAATAAGAAGCTGGTTTTTCATTGGTTGTCTAATTTTTAAAATCTAAAGATAATAACTTTTACGAATGTTATGTTTGTTCAATACAAATTTTAATAATTTTGTTTTAAATTTGAACCAGAAAATTTTTACAATGATTCAAATAAAGACAACAAAAGTAGCGCAATCAAAACTTAATGAAATTGATTTCAACAATCTTGGATTCGGAAGTGTATTTTCCGATCATATGCTTATTTGTGATTATAAAAATGGGGCTTGGGGAGAACCTGAAATTATTCCATTTCAGCCTATGTCACTTATGCCTTCTGCTAAAATTTTTCATTATGGACAGTCCATATTTGAAGGTATGAAAGCATACAAAGACAAGGATTCTATTACATGGCTTTTTCGTCCTGAAGAAAATTTTAATCGTTTAAACAAATCAGCCAAACGTTTGGCTATTCCTGAGCTTCCCAAAGAAGTATTTTTTGAAGGACTTAAAGCATTACTAAAAGTGGATAATGATTGGATTCCCTCTGTTAAAGGAAGTTCATTATATATCAGGCCAATTATTTTTGCAACTGGCGAAGGTTTTCATGCTTCACCCGCAGATGGTTATCGCTTTTTGATTGCTACAGCGCCTTCTGGTCCTTATTTTTCTGGAAAAGTTAGTGTCCTTATTGAAGAAAAATATTCAAGATCGGCCAATGGCGGTGTGGGTTACGCCAAAGCAGGTGGAAATTATGCCGGACAGTTTTACCCAACGCAACTTGCTATCGAAAAAGGCTATAATCAAGTGATTTGGACGGATGATAATACACACGAATATATTGAAGAAGCTGGGGCGATGAACATCTTTGTCCGAATTGATGATACACTTATTACTGGCCCCACAAGTGATCGTATTTTAGATGGTGTAACGCGGAAAAGTATTATTGATATTGCCAACGCTGAAGGTATTCCAGTTGAAGTCAGAAAATTCACTGTTTCAGAAGTTATTGAAGCTTCAAAAAATGGAAGGCTTAAAGAGATGTTTGGGGCAGGTACAGCAGCAGTCATCTCTCCTATTTCATCATTTGGCTATAGAGATCAAGATTATGATCTTCCAGAACTAGAAAAATCTTATGCTAGTTTTTTAAAGGACAAAATAACATCCATCCAAACCAATAGTGCAGAAGATCCATTTGGATGGCGTTTTAAGGTCTAAACTCTTTACGAATTTAGTATCGATTCTATATTTGGTTTAAAATATTTTGGCCCTTTTAGGACTTTTCCATCCTCTCTGTATATGGGCAGGCCATCTTCTCCAAGTTTACTCATATTACTGCGTTGAATTTCCTCGAAAACAGCTTCTATTTTATGTTGCAAGCCATGCTCGATAATGGTACCACAAAGAATGTAAAGCATATCGCCAAGGGCATCTGCAACCTCCACAAGATCATTATTTTGTGCCGCTTCTAAATATTCTTCATTTTCTTCTTTCATTAAATCAAAACGAAGTTGATTTTTGGATGCACCTAAGTCCGCTTTTGGAGATGTTCTATAGCCTATTTTAAATGCTTCGTGAAAACGTTGTACCGCTTCTATTTTGTTTTTCATATATTAATTTTTTGTAATTTTGTATGAGAATTCAAATTTAAAAATAAACAATTATGTTCAGTCAAGGACAACTAATTTTCGGAATTCTTTTTGCCATTGTTTTTGCTATGATAATTTTTATATCGTACAGAAAGGATGCTGCTTTAAACAAAAAATATTATAAAGGAAGTCTTTGGATTCTTTTGATTTTTATCAGTTTTATTTTGGGTATTGCCGCTATTAAATTTCTTTTAGGCTACTAAAAAAACCTTGGATTTCTTTTTATTCTTTAACAAATGACTTTAGCAGCTGAACGCTAATAGCTTTAGCTAACTATTCGACTCAAAAAAACAATATTCTTTTTTTTATAGAACCACTTCTTAAAAAAAGTTGCTAAAAAAAGTGACTTTTTAAGTTTTTATGTATCTAACACAATAGGGAATTATAAATGTTTCGCTTTTGGAAAATCGATATACGTTATAAAAACACGCTATTGTATTGATTTATAAGAATATAGCAAAACATCCCTAAAATTGATATACGAACCTTATAAAAATTGGATATACGCAATGCGTATATTTACATAGTTGTGTGTAATTCGCCCAAAATTCAACGGAAATTACCTAATAATGGGTATTGATTAATTTTACTTCACAACTTTAATTTGATAAATACTTAAAATTTAAATTATGAGAAAAATTATATTGACTGTATTAATTGGAATATGTAGTCTATCTTCCTACTCACAGGATTTATATTCAGAATCCCCAAATGCATATATGCAAATACGAGTTAAAGTATCACCTTTAAAGGGTGATTTACCTGAAATTTTCTTCATTTCAGATATTTTTTATTGCCAAAACAGAGGACAGGATATTTACAAAAATTGGGAGAATCAATTTATCAATTTCATAGCGAGACAACCTGTATACAAAAAAATAGCCGATGGTTACACGAGTATTTACGAACCATCTACTGGCGGTGTTTATGTGAATGACAAAAGAGAATATATCGAAAACAACATTCGCCCAAATAAATATCTGAAATACGTATCTATGAATTTTAAAATTGATGATTGTAGATTAAAACAAGAAGAAAGTAAAACTGAACAAAGCAAATCTGCTGGTTTAGAAAATAGCAAAACAATAAATTCTAATAATAATACACAATCCGATAACTTACAAAACAAACAACAAATAATAAACCAAACTTCAAATATTATTTCAGATTTAAACCAAGGTAACTCTACTCAAGCAGGTTTAAATTCTGCATTAATGACTGCTCAAGGAATTAAGAATTTAGATGGTACGCAAACACTCACTGGTTTAGGGTTAGGCGTCGCATCACTTTTCACGACAAGAAAACCAAATGGTTATGTAGAAACTCAAATTTTCAAAGATAAAAATGGTTTATGGCTAAAGGCTAATTGGTCGAATGGTATAGCTGTTGGCGACCATATATATTCTGAAGACCAAAATTTTAACAAGGTTGTAGCGGTTAAACGAATTGTAAAACCAGCACAATACAAAAGTGATTATATCTTTTATGTAAAAAAAGGATACGCTGGTTATTTTTGGAAAGAAAACTCACAACCTTATAAAAATACAACAATAAAGATTTTATTAAATCCGTAAAATGGGTAAGAAATAATTATACAGAAAGTGTTTACTATTCATATAGCCCAAATAATAAATCAATCGAAATCAACAACCTAAATGAATCCTTTAATGATATTGACCTCGAAAGTATTTACAATTCTTTCACAAATGAGCTTATTGAATTTTATGAAGGTAAACTCATTAAACATCATAAATATAGAGATAAAGCATTTTTGAAACGTTATCACAAAAACGGAAAATTAGCATATGATTTCAATAGTTTACAGCTTAATAAAGGCGAGATTAATAAAGCATATTATGATAACGGTCAACCAATTTATGAAATAGATTTAACAAATAATAATGGTTGTTTGAAAAGTAATGAAATTACAATTTACAAACCAAACGGTGAAGCCTCTCATACTGAAATTATAGATAATAAGTTTGATTGTGAAAAAGGAAAATATCGATTTAAGTGGTTAAAAAGGTATTTAAGTTTGGACTATAGAAACATTCAAGTCTATTATACTAAACCTCAAACAGTATATCGCTACCACAATAATGGAAATTTAGCATTAAAACTCGAAATGAAACAAGAAGGAAAGAAAACAATAAATATCTGGGAAATCAAATATGATGAAAATGGAAATTTAATATCGAACGAATCATTTAATTACGGTTTAAAAGATTTCTTAAAAGGCGGTATTAGTTTTAAGTTTATATAATAAGAACTACACACAACAATGTGTATAGCTCATTGCTGTTCAGTTGCTTAAACCAAATTTAAGGCATATCTGGAAAGTCGCCAAATTTTTAAATTTGACGATTTCAAATAAAAAGATAAATAGTAAAATTTAAAAATCTGGCTTGTGCATAAACTGAAATTAATTGCTGATTTTCAAGCTACAAGCCATATACCAGACCGTTACCTTCAAGCTGAAAAGCCAACCGCACAGTCAAGCACATTTGGTTTTTGCTGTAACATAAGCCAACGCTAAAAAACCAAAAGAGCTGTTTCTTGCCTTCGCGCTCAAAGACATAGTGGAAAGATTGTGAATAAAGATATAGAAACTGACCAATGAAAACATCAAACTTTATTAAATTGCATGGTAAAATAAGAAATAATGATTAAAGAAAGAGTTGACATAGAAAACATTGACGGACAACTATTTGAAATAAAAGTAGTTGATCAAGAGAATTCTAAACCTGCTTCTTTTACGCATTATTTACACAATCACAAAAATGGAATTTCACAATTTTACAAAAAAGACGCCCTTTCTTATGTAAAAGAAATTCTTAAAAAAGAGTATCCAACAGAAAAAGTCACGAATAAAGTAGCAGAAGAAGCACTTCAGTATTTAATTTTTGACCTAAACAAATCTGTTCCATTTCCGGCACCAGAAAAACCGAAATTCAAATTTATTGACCTTTTTGCAGGAATTGGTGGATTTCGTTTAGCTCTTCAAAATCTTGAAGGAAAATGTGTTTATACAAGCGAGTAGGACAAATATTCAAAACAAACCTATAAAGCAAATTTTGGAGAAATTCCGTTTGGCGACATTACGAAACCCAAAACAAAAAATTATATTCCAAACAATTTTGATATACTTTGCGCTGGTTTTCCCTGCCAGGCATTTTCGATTGCTGGAAGACGTGGCGGATTTGAAGATACGAGAGGAACTTTATTTTTTGATGTCGCAGAAATTATAAAAAAGAAACAACCAAAAGCGATTTTTCTCGAAAACGTAAAAGGTTTAAGAAATCACGATAAAGGAAAAACATTAGCAACAATTTTAAACGTACTTCGTGATGATTTAGGTTATTACGTGCCAGAACCAAAAATCATTAACGCAAAAGAGTTTGGGGTTCCACAAAATCGTGAACGAATTTTTATAGTTGGCTTTCATAAAAATACTGGAGTTACTGATTTTGAATATCCAGAACCAACGAATAAAGAAGCTGTTTTAGAAGATATTTTGGAGCAAAACGAAGTTTCAGTTAAATACTATCTTTCAACTACTTATATAAATACATTAAGAAATCACAAAGCTAGATACGAAAGCAAAGGAAACGGATTTGGCTACGAAATTATTCCAAGTGATGGAACTGCTAACGCAGTAGTTTGTGGAGGAATGGGCAGAGAACGAAATTTAGTTTATGATGATAGACTAACCAACTTTAAACCAGTAACCAACATTTCTGGCGAGGTAAATCGAGAAGGAATTAGAAAAATGACACCTCGTGAATGGGCAAGATTACAAGGATTTCCAGACACTTTTAAGATAATAGTTTCAGACGCACAAGCATACAAACAATTCGGAAATTCAGTTGCAGTTCCCGCAATACAAGCAACAGCGGAAAAAATAATAGAAAAACTTAACTGCAAATGATTACAGGAAATAAGGGAGAATGGAGCGAAATTTATGCTCTTTTCAAATTATTAGGAGACAAACAATTATTTCTTGGAAACAAAGACATTGAAAAATTAGAAGGTTTAGTTTACCCAATTATTAAAATACTTCGCACCGAAAACAATGGTAATTTTGAATATTCAATTAAGGATGAGATTATTATAGTTTCGGGAGATCAAGAAATTTTAAAAATTCCTATTTCTGACTTTAAAGAGAAATCTCTTTTCCTTTTAAACGCAATTAAACAAAATAAGAAAAGGACTTTTTCTATTCCAGAAATTGAGGATTTTATGCAATCTATAAATTGTATCTCCTTAAAAGCTAGTTCATCAGCGAAAACAGATATTACGATTGTTGTTCACGATCAAAGAACGAATCAACAACCAACATTAGGATTTAGTATAAAATCTCAACTCGGAAGCCCTTCTACCCTCTTAAATGCAGGTAAAACCACAAACTTTATTTATAGAATTGTTTGTGCCAATTTAACGGAAAGTGAAATTGAAGAAATAAATTCAATTTCTTCAAGAAGCAAAATAATGGATAGAATTATTCAAGTTCAAAACAAAGATGGAATTTTTCAATTCGTTAAAACCGAACGTCAGATATTTTCAAACAACCTTGTTTTAATCGACAGTTTACTTCCAGAGATTCTATCTCATATCGTTTTTGATTTTTATTCAAGTGAGTTTTCACATTTAACTGATTTAGTAAACAAAACGGCTGACAAAAATCCATTAAAATTCGACATTGAAAATGAACATAAGTTTTACGAATACAAAATAAAACGATTCTTGACAGATGTTGCTCTTGGAATGATGCCATCGCAAGTTTGGTCAGGAAAATACGATGCTACAGGTGGATATTTAATCTTCAAAGAAAATGGAGACGTTTTATGTTATCATATTTACAACAGAAATGAATTTGAGGATTACTTGTTTAATAACACAAAACTAGAAACAGCTAGTTCTTATCGACATGGATTTGGAGAAATTTACAAAGATAACGGGGAATTATATTTTAATCTGAATTTACAAATCAGGTTTAAGAAATAGCCAACGCTAAAAGCCATACACATTTGCAATTCGCTTCAGCCACCACACAAGCCAAAAATTGCAAAAGAGTATATCTTTGCCAACGCTAGCAAGTTTGCGGAATAAAGCCAGTGGCTAACAACGTGTATAAAACATAGCTATTACAGGCTTTCCGAGAGGTTTTTACTTATTTACAAAGTACGCCAAATTTTTTATTTGGCTTTTAAAAATGATAAATTAAAAACAAAATATAAAAATTCGGCTCTGTGTTAAACCGAAAAGTCAGTGTCTTTTTGCACGCTACGTTTCATACACAAGTCCGTTAGTAAAAGTTTAAAGGCCACCTGTAATACTACAAGTGGCCTTTAATTTTTTTAATCACAAAGATTATCCTTTTAATTTACGTTTGGTAAAAAGTTATAGTGTTTTGAATAATATAGCATTTGACTTTCAAAGTCTTTTGCATAATTCACTTTAATCTCAGAAATAGCGCCATTTTCATCTGTTACGGGCTCCAATACAGGGTTGACAAATCCACCATAAGGCGCAGATTTGAATTGCTTGTTTCTTTCCAAAACTTCCGCATGAATGGCTTGATCAACTTTTACGCCGTAGCCCTCTACCAATGCTTGAACAGCTTCAAAATCGCCTTCAGATTTGATGCGCTGCGTTTCTCTTAATAATTGCCCAAAAAGCTCGTGAAGTTTATCATAATCGTTGATATTAAAATAGGTTTTACCATCTCTTGTTACTTTTTCAATAACATTGTCTTTTTGTCCTTTTTCAAAAGCCCAAGCACTTACCCATTGCCTATTTCGCATATGCGCTTCTTCAACATCATCCCCAAGTTCTAAGCGAATAAGCTGCGTCATTAGGCCATTTCTAATGTAACCGTCAAAAGCAGCCATTCCAACCGCTTTCCAATCTTCGACTAAGCCCAATTCTTGCAATTTTGAATCATACAGGTAGTACAAGCCCACCAAGTCGGCGCGCCCCTCTTCTAGTGTAGATGCATAATTTTTTAAAGTTTCTTTTGTTTCACCAACACCTGGATTCAATTGCCCAGAAGCATGCCCAACAACCTCGTGAAGAGCAGTATGAAGTTTATCGGCTAGCTGACCATGTTTTTTCTCAAGTTCATATTCTTGATCATCATGAACAAATTCTTTTAATCGCCCTGAGCTTCCAGAGTTATTGTATGCATTGATAATATTTCCTAATGAAACAGACTTGCTACCAACTTCGGTACGAATCCAGTTTGCATTTGGTAAATTAACGCCTATTGGTGTCGCTGGTGTGGCATCTCCTGCTTCGCCTGCAACGTTTACAGTTTTATAACTTACACCAACCACATTTTTCTTTTTGTGCTCTGACATTAGGGGAGAATTGTCTTCAAACCATTGTGCATTTTCAGACAATACAGCCATTTTTGCAGACATATCAAAATCCTTTATTTGAACGATGGTTTCATAGGAACCCCTGTAGCCCAATGGGTCGTTGTAGACTTCAATAAAACTGTTGATGTAATCAATATTACCCTCAGTTGCAGCAGTCCATGCTACATTATAATCGTCCCAAATTTGCAAGTCCCCTGTTTTGTAATATTGAATAAGCAAACCTAGAGCATCGCTTTGAGCTTTATTTTCTGCAACGCCTTTGGCCAATGCTAACCATTTTACAATTTCATCAATCGCTGTTCCATAAAGCCCTCCTGATTTGTAGACACGTTCTTTAAGCTCGCCATTTTCTTTTACAAGCTGCGAATTTAGACCAAAAGACAAAGGCTTGTCAGGATTTGGTGAAGATTTAGCGGCATAAAATGTTTCAACATCTTTGTTCGTAACATTGGGTCCATAAAAGTTAACCGCAGATTCCAAAACATTATCCGCATTTTTGGCTTGATTTACTTTTTTTGAATCCTTGTCATTAAAAAGCACCTCAAAGGCTTCGCCCTCCAAAGTTGCAGTTGTTGCATCAAGTAAAGATTTTAAATACTCTGCAGAAAAGTCTGGTTTTAATTTTGCGTTACTATAGTGGTGATGAATACCGTTACTAAACCACACACGTTTTAAGTACGTTTCAAAAGCAGTCCAGTCTTCTGTTGATTTATCGCCGTTAAAAGTTGTGTAAATAGTCTCCAAAGCTTCACGAATGGTCAAGTTGTGGCGATAGTTTTGATCCCACATAATATCTCGGCCAGAAAGACCTGCTTGTGTAAGGTAATACACGAGTTTTTGTTCTTTTAAGGTCAGATTTTCCCATCCAGGTAATTGATAACGTAAGATTTTGAGGTCGGCAAATTGTTCCACCATGTATGGAAAACTTTCTGTGTCTACGACAACGAATAAGTCGTCATTTTTTGAAGTAGAGTTGTCATTTTTACATGAAAAAAATAATTGTGTACATGCAAAAACAACGAGCATTAATTTGTAGCTGAATTTCATAGTATTGTTGTATGTGTTTTGATTTGTGATTTAATATTCAAAGTCTACGAATATAGTTTATTTTGAAAAACATAAAAAATTAAATTCTTTGACTTGGAGTTCAAAGAAATTTATAATTTAGTAGAAACAATAATATATCAAACCTCATGAAAGCACTCAAATTTATTTTATTCCTACTTTTATTTTTACTGCTGGCCGCAAGCAGCTATGTGGCTGTTCAGCCCAATAGTTACGACCTTTATCGTACACGCACTATTTCTGCACCAGTAAGTGTTATTTATAATACTGTTGAAGATTTTCGCCAATGGGAACCATGGTCGCCATGGAAAGAAAAAGAATCTACACTATCTATTGAATATCCAGAAAAAACAGCAGGGGTTGGAGGCTCTTATTCTTGGACTAGTAAAGACGGAAAAGGTACAATGAAAACTCTTGTTGCTAAACCAAATGATTCATTACTTCAAGAACTCAAATTTGAACAATTTCCAGCTTCGCAAGTGTATTGGAATTTTGAATACAAAAGCCCAAACAGCACAAAAGTGACTTGGGGTATGAAAAGTGATGATGTCCCTTTTACACTCAAATTTTTTGCATTAATCAGTGGAGGAATGGACAAAATGATTGGTCCAGACTACGAAAGAGGCTTAGAAAATTTAGACACACATTTGCAAAAACAAATGGCTATTTACAACATTGAAGACGATGGAATTATTGATTATGGTGGTGGATTTTATTTGTATATCACCTCAAACACAACCCCAAAAAATATTAGTATGACCATGGAGAAAAACTATGCTATGCTTTATAACTATATGAGTGCCAATAATATAGAAAGTAATGGCAACCCAATGAGCCTATATCAATTTCGAAACCCAGAGGATGGATCAATGATTATGAGTTGTGGAATTCCTGTACGTGAAAATTATAAAATAAATGATGCGAGTGGAATTTTATGTGGCTATATGCCACGAACCAAAGCGCTTAAAACAACGCTTAAAGGCAACTATAAAAACTTAGAAGAAGCTTGGACAACTGCCTATCAAAATATGACAAAAATGAATCTAAGGCCTTCAAAACTTAAACCCTTTGAGGTCTATTTGATCAACCCTCAAGAAAAACCCAACCCAGCAGATTGGGTTACAGAACTTTTTATTCCAATTTTAAATTAATTAAAAAACAAAAAATGATATGAAATATGCTTTATTAGTGTTTTTAGGCGGTGGATTTGGAAGTGCGTTACGCTACATGGTAGGAAAGCTATTTCAGGATACTTTTGAAACATTTCCAATTGGAACATTGATCGTCAATGTTGTTGGAAGTTTATTGATTGGTTTTTTTCTTGGTTTCGATCTAAAGAATGGTGGTCTTTCAGAAACACAAACTTTAGTATTGGTCACAGGGTTTTGTGGCGGATTTACCACATTTTCAGCTTTTGCCATGGAAAATCAAATGTTTCTAAAGTCTGGTGATTATATTCAATTTATCAGCTATACGTTAGGATCCATAATTTTGGGAATTGCTGCTGTCGTTTTAGGTTTAATTATCTCGAAAAACTTTTAAATTACTTGAAGTCTTTTACACCTGCTTTTATCTGTATAGAGACATAATTTTGACGTGGAACAATGGGGCAAGAATAACGCTCATTGTATACACAATATGGATTATAAGCTGTATTGAAATCAAGCCAAATACTATCCGATAGAGGTACTTCTAAATCCATGTAGCGACCGCCACCGTAGGTGGAAATTCCATTTGTATCATCTAAAAAAGGAAGAAAAAGATAATTGGATTTTACTTCTGTAGAATCTTTTCCTTGATAGACATTTAGCTCAAAAGGTTGTCCCAACAATTCAAAAGATAACACACCATAAACACGTTCTTTTGAAACCCGTTCTGTAGTTGTTTTCATTTCAAAATATTCAGAGGTTGGAGTTGGTGTCAATTTTGCTTTGACTACAAAACTAGAATCTATCGGAAAAAATGAGAGAGATGAAAACGTTTTTAAATCATTGGGTTTGAGAGGCGATTTTGAAGCATTCTTGAACATTTCATTCATTTTTTTTTGAAATGCCGAATGGTGATAATGCCAGACTTTCTTTTGATTACACGATGTAGCAAAGAAAAGTAAACTCATAGATGTTAATACTAATTTTATGTTATGGCGCATGATATCAACTTTTTTGGATAGGATGTTGCTCAACAACATTTGAAAGAATAATTTGAGTTTTTGTTTCACCATAGGAGATTAATTCATCAATAAATTTCTCTAAGTGAGATTGATTTTCAAAAACAACTTCCATTACAATATTTTCGTTACCAGTAATTCTGTAACAATTTACAACTTCTTTGTAAGATTTTATTTGATGTAAAAAAGGCTTGAGGCGTCCCATAAATGCTCTAACAGTAATAAGTGCTCGAAGACCATACCCAAGCATATTGTGATCTACCTTGGCAAAATAGCCTTTGATTACACCCACATCTTCCATTTTTTTGATACGCTCTGAAATAGCTGGAGAAGAAATTCCCACTTGTTTAGCTATTTGAGTATTTGAAATTCTGGCACTTTTTTGTAAGACGTTTAAAATTTTGAAATGAATCGAATCTAATTTCATTTTTAAATAATTTTTAATAAAAATAATAAAAAAATTAATGTAAATACTATAAATACATTAAATTTTAAATAAAAATAAAAACAATCGTTTGTAATTTTATGTCATGAAATAATCTAATGCAAATGTGTCAAAAAAATAATTATCTTAATTCAGCGATTTATTTGAAAGCCCAAGAAATTGGGTTGCTTTCTAGACAAATTTGTAATTATTTGAGTTCTGATCTTGCACCACTCTCAGAAAACGGAATAGAGAACCCTCATATTTATTTTTCTGGTGACATTGTACAACAATCTACTTCATTGTCAAAAGAACTCTTAAAGGCATATCAGTCTCCCTTTTCTGATAATAAACAACTTCATGCTCACACCCTAAAGTGGCTTACTTATCGTCTATCTCAAAATTGTAAACGCTTGGACCAATGCAGTAGTAATGGCCGAGATTTTTTATTGCTTTTAAAGAAAGAGCTCAAAAAATTCAAGAAATTACAAAAGCAATGGATACTAACATTGTAATTTTTTACATACTATATATCTAATTTTCAATAGATTAACATTTTCATATTTTTCATTTAGTGTGGATATTTATATTTTTTAAAAAAAATGTGACTTTTTAAAAAATGTTGTGTCTAAAACTGTAGGGAAGTTAAATTTAACTTCAAAATAAATAATTAAAAAACCTACAAAATTTTATCATGATGAAAAAATTATTTCGAATCACTTTATTTATGTTGTTTTGCACAACACTTGTTACAGCACAAAATTTGCCTTCAAACCCTGATCCTGGTAAATGCTATGTAAAATGTATTACAAAAGACGTCTTTGAAACTGTTACAGAGAATGTTCAGGTACAACCTTCTTACCAAACACTAAGCGTTGTGCCAGCAACCTACAAAACAGTAGAAGAGCAAGTTGTTGTAAAAGAGGCTTCAAAGCGTTTAATTGTTGTACCAGCAGTTTATGAAACTATTGATATTGCATATTCGACAGGTGGAGGTGCTTCTGATTTATCTGTTGTTCCTGCACAATTTGGCACGAGAACGCAATCATTTGAAGTTTATCCAAAAACATCTGGCTGGGAATATAAACAACTTGAAGATTGTCAGTCTTTAAATAAAGAAGACTGCGTGGTAGCTTGTTATGTAGAGCGGCCAGCGCAGTATCGAGATATTACAATTACAACGCTAACAAAAGAAGCCTCAACAACAAAAGGTGCAATTGCTCCAGCACAAACAAGAACATACAAAAAACAAGTACTAAAATCGCCAGCTCGTGTTACTGAAGAGGTTATTCCTGCTGTATACAAAACTATAAAGCGTAAAGTAGTAGACCAACCTGCAAGAACCATAAGCAAAACAGTTCCTGCAAAAACAGAAACAATTTCAAGAACAATCTTAAAGACCAAAGGAGGAATTACAACTTGGGAAGAAGTAGATTGTAAATTACTTGACCCAAATATTCTTCCAATTTTTTATGAACTTGCTAGTGCACGTTTAACGACAGAGTCTAAGCGAATTATTGACAATACATTATTACCAATTCTTAAAGGAAAAAATGTAAACATAGAAATCATGTCTCATACAGATTCAAGAGGTGATGATGCATACAACATGGCTTTATCTCAACAACGTGCTAACGCTGTTGTAAACTATTTGGTGTCTAAAGGGATTTCTAGAAGTAGATTATCGGCTAGAGGCTTTGGTGAAACAAGGTTAGTCAATCGTTGTTCAAATGGCATACAATGTTCGGAAGGAGAACACAAGCGCAATAGAAGAACAGAGTTTAGAGTATTAAATAATTAAAAAAAGTAGGTATCCCAAATCCCTTATATACTTGATAAAAAAGGAGCACCAAAAGGTGCTCCTTTTTTATTTTTTATCAATATGATAAAAGGGAACCACTTTCTGAACTTTCTCAACAGCAATGCCATAATTATATAACAAATCATCTACCATCAAATCGTAAAATCTATAGTGTAGCTGCCAATCAAACTGTTGAAATTTGTCTTCTAGATCACTTTTTGCCACTACTGGAATCCCGGAGAGTGTCGACAACTTAAATGCAAAATCGTAAAAAGTAGTGTTATCAGCATAAAATTGAGTATCATCAACCAAAAACTGAGGGCTATCTGTCCCCCAATCAATTTGATTTGAGGTCCAAAATTGATCTTTACAACCAGAACAACTTAGCTCCAATACATCTACTTTTTTTTGATTCTGTTTAAATTTTAAGCCCAATACTTTTAATATCTTTTTTAAAACAGATTCAAAATTTTTTTGATAGTGAATTTCTAAAATATACATTTTATTTGCACTGCTTTCAAGCTGAATTTGTTTTGGGGAAGATTTTAATAAATAGCTCAAAATAGACTTAAGACTGCCTTCGGCCTTGAATTAATTGGACTTTCTAAATATTGTTATTCCAGGACTAAAATCTAAAGAAGATTCTGAAATTTTATAGGTGCCATCTAAAATTTCTAAGGCCTCGGTTTCTAGTTCATAAGCTTTCAATTCTATCAATTGTTTGGCGGCAAAACGGTGGGATGATTTTTGTATTAAATGTTTCAAATAATTACTGTCTAAATTTGCTGGATTACCTTTCCAAATAATTTTTGCGTTTGCATCTAAGAGTACAGCGAATGGCAAGTCTTTAACTTTATATTTTTTAAAAGTCTCGCCATCATAATCAATTGCTGTTGCAAATCTTGATGGTCTTTTGCTCAAAAACTTTTTTACGGTCTCTGGATTTTCTTCAGATAATGAAATAATAAAAAGATCTTTTTTGAATTGATCTTGTAGAACTTCCAAATAGTTAGATACTGTAATACATGGCCCACACCAAGTGGCCCAAAACTCAACTAGAAACAATTTTTGTTTAGAATTAGTTGTGTGGTAATCAGATTTTTGAAGAAGTTGAGAAATTTTTACTTGGGAAAAACTAAAATTTGAAAATAGTAGAACACCAAAAACTAGGGCATATTTATTGAATTTAAAAGGCATATTTTTATTTGTTATTATAATGTGTAACAAATATCGTGCTAAGGTTAAATCAGAGTTTGATGGTTAAGCAAAATCATTTTCATTTGTTGTTGTAAAACTTTGGCTTTATGTGCTGCATGCGCAGCAAAATCTTTGGTTTTGGAGGCATATATGATACCTCTCGATGAGTTAATCAGTAGGCCTACATTTGAATTTAGGCCATATTTACAAACGTCTTCCAAACTTCCTCCTTGTGCACCTACGCCTGGCACCAACAAAAATGAATCTGGAAGAATTTCTCTTACAGTTT
>Ga0209138_1002039_pt1 | contig 16061 bp, 21 predicted proteins | sample SaaInl3SG_22_DNA_FD_184645 | JGI IMG/M metagenome (GOLD analysis project Ga0209138, IMG submission 184645) | Marine microbial communities from expanding oxygen minimum zones in the Saanich Inlet - ESP_153SG_22_DNA (SPAdes) (version 2) | ecosystem: Environmental > Aquatic > Marine > Intertidal...
AGCCCCCTTGCGTGTGAGATATATAAGTCACTACACGAAACTCAGTTATGAAACACTTAAAGACATATGGACTATTTGAATCCAAGATCGGACTGACACCAGATCAGGAAGCATTCTTAAACCGGTACACCAAGGGAATTTTCCGAACTTGGACTTATAATCCTGCTACTGGACTGGTGGATGTGTATGGGGATTTCAATTGTGCTCATGAGGGACTGAGTGACTTTGTAGGGATCAAGTTTGGCAAGATCATTGGGGATTTCGAGTGTGGTAACAACAACCTCACAAGCCTAGCAGGAGCACCACAGAAGGTCAGTGGACGTTTCCGGTGTGATTACAACAAACTCACAAGCCTTGAAGGAGCACCACAAAAGGTGGATGGGAATTTCGAGTGTCATGACAACAAACTCACAAGCCTTGCAGGAGCACCACAAGAGGTGGGTTTGGATTTCTATTGTTCTTACAACCAACTCACAAGCCTTGCAGGAGCACCACAAAAGGTGGATGGGAATTTCGAGTGTCATGACAACAAACTCACAAGCCTTGCAGGAGCACCACAAAAGGTGGATGGGAGTTTCATTTGTGGGGGCAACAACCTCGCAAGTCTAGAAGGAGCACCACAAAAGGTGGGGGGGAGTTTCAATTGTTATGGAAACAAACTCACAAGCCTTGAAGGAGCACCACAAGAGGTGGGTGGGAGTTTCCTTTGTGGGGACAACAACCTCACAAGCCTTGCAGGAGCACCACAAAAGGTGGATGGGAATTTCTATTGTTCGGGCAACAACCTCGCAAGTCTAGAAGGAGCACCACAAGAGGTGGGTGGGAATTTCATTTGTGATGCATTTAGACTCGAAAAGGAAGAATGGAACCTGGAGGGTTGGTTCAAGGTGCTGCAAGAGGGAAGTCCAAAAGCACAAGAGCTTATCTCTACCATATTCTCTGCTGAGGAACTCAATAAAGAAATTGCTAAAGATCCTACAGGTATGGTGATGAAGCTTAAGGAGATCTGGAACGATGAGAACTTTAAGAAAACAAGGGCAAAGCTTGTCTGGCCTAAAGGCTTTGGAGAAGAAGCAGATCTGGTTGGAGGTCTAAACAGTATAGGATTTTAAATTATGAAGTATCTAAAGACATATCAACTATTTGAATCCAAGATCGGGCTGACAGCAGATCAGGAAGCATTCTTAAATGAGTGCACCGATGGAACCTGGACTTATGATTCTGCTACTGGACTTGTAGATGTGAAAGGTGGTTTTGATTGTGCTGATAAGGGACTGAGTGACTTTGTAGGGATCAAGTTTGGCAAGGTCGGTGGACGTTTCTATTGTGATAGAAACTACCTCACAAGCCTGGAAGGAGCACCACAAGAGGTGGGTGGGGAATTCAATTGTTCTGAAAACAAACTCACAAGTCTAAAAGGAGCACCACAAAAGGTGGATGGGGATTTCGGTTGTTATGAAAACAAACTCACAAGCCTTAAAGGAGCACCACAGGAGGTGGGTGGGACTTTCGGTTGTTATGAAAACAAACTCACAAGCCTTGCAGGAGGACCACAAGAGGTGGGTGGGGGTTTCTATTGTGAGGACAACAAACTCACAAGCCTTGCAGGAGCACCACAGAAGGTGGGTAGGCATTTCTATTGTTATAGAAACAACCTCACAAGCCTTAAAGGAGCACCACAAAAGGTGGGTGGGAGTTTCAATTGTTCTGAAAACAAACTCACAAGCCTTGCAGGAGGACCACAAGAGGTGGGTGATTATTTCGAGTGTGCTTACAACCAACTCACAAGCCTTGCAGGAGCACCACAGGAGGTGGGTTTGACTTTCGGTTGTTATAGAAACAAACTCACAAGCCTTGCAGGAGCACCACAAAAGGTGGGTAAGTATTTCAAGTGTGATGCATTTGAACTCGAAAAGGAAGAATGGAACCCTATGGGTTGGTTAAGGGTGCTGAAGAAAGAAACCCCAGAGGCACAGAAGCTTATCTTGACCCTTCTTTCTGCTGAGGTGCTCAATAAAGAAATCCAAAAAGATCCTGCAGGCATGGCTATGAAGCTTAAAGGTGTTTGGAACGACGAGGTCTTCAAGAAAACAAGGGCAAAGCTTGTCTGGCCTAAAGGGTATGATGATAGTGCAGATCTGGTTGGAGATCTAGATGATGTAGGATTTTAGAAGATGAGGTACTTAAAGAATTACAATTGGGGCGGCGGGTCCCAGAAAAAGTGATCTGAAAATTCCCGAAACTTCCGTTGAAGAGGAAGCTAAAAATTCACAAAGATATAGCTCAATGAAAATAGAGATAAAGAGGGATAGGGATGGCATAAGGTGCTTCGTTGCTGAAGGATGTCCAGTGCCTGTCAATGCATTTCCCCTCAAGTTTGCTGTTAAAAACATTGTTACTGGAGAAGACCTTTGGTCCTGTCATATGCAACCTGGAACATGGGCTTCATACCCGAGCTTCAGGGATCTACACTTCACACTGCACACCTCATCTGGCGTTCTTCTGAGAGAAAAGAAGTACTCCTACGAAGATGAAGATTTGGAGTTTTATGAATTCTGGGATCTCTTCTGTCGCACACACCGTCAATCTGTGGGTCTTGTTCTAGGAGCTGGTGATGGCAAGTGGGGAGAGTGGGTTTCTCCTGTGATTCAAAATGCCATCAGCTGTCACCTAGTAGAGGGTGATGTCCATGCATATGAGCAGCTAGAGATTTCATATAGGGAAAGACAACACATCTCTACTCACAACCTTGTTGTGACTGAGAAGGGAGGAGAAGTCAGGTTCTATGAACATCCCTACGGAAAGGGATCTGCATTGAACACAACCAATCTGGAGTATATGAAGAAGGTTGATGCAGAGGTAAGCGATCCATCATTTAGTGTTAGATCTTCTGTTTCCTTGGCTGGTCTTTTGGAGAACATAGGAAAGATAGATTGGATGAGGGTGGACCTAGAAGGCATCGATGCAGACCTTATTCTTTCTTTGCCTGTGAGTTATCTCATATCTCTTACCATGCTTCAGTTTGAACATGAACATGTTGACTCAGAAAAGCTTTCAATTATAGATGGCATCTTCATGGATGCTGGTTATAAGAAGTTCTCTTTTGAGCTTGATACCACTTATCTAAGGGATATGTAAGTCAAGTCCGATATATAGATTAGAAAAAAAAGAAATTATGAAAATACTAAAATTTTCTCAATTTATTAATGAAGCTGAAACCTCGAGTGGTGGTGACAAGGCAGTTGTTTATATAGGAGCTGGTACAACCAAATCTAATATAACCGATTCTCAAGCAAAGAAAATGGGGGTTGAAAAGGACAAGAAATATAAAATAACCATTAATGATATAGGTAACCTTATGTCTCTTAGCAGTACTCAAACTCTGAATTTTTTGGCGGAAAAAAACCGAATGAAGGTTGAAGACATGGGCAAGGTGAAACCAGGAGAGGATTACCTCAAAATTGGAGACCTTGAGATTAAGGAGTCTGGCGACATTGCAATGTCGAAGAATGATCTTGGTAAGGGTCCTATTGTTATAGAAGCAGCCAACAATGGTATACTTGCACTATATAGAATAAGTGGTAAATATAACAAAGAGAAGGGAATTAGCTCTGGTATAAAGGGATTTAAAAGAACAATCAACTGGAAAAAACCATTTTCTGAAGTTAACGATTTTGTTATAAATGTAAATATGGGAGCTCCAGTTTCAGCAGAAGGTAGATTTGGTGAATGGATGGGAGCATGGTCTGGCGAAGGAAAGCCCAATAGCCCAATCAGAAATGGATTCGTAGACCGTATTTCTGCTGTGGCAACTAAAGTTTCTGGCGGTAAGGTATTGGACCAGAATCTCTTAAATGCTCCGTATGTTAAATCCGATTCAGATTCAGTTGAGGAAGGAGCTGAATGGGTGAACGTATATTGCAATAAAATGAGAGAGGACATGTTAAAAAGAAAATTTTTAGCAAACTCCAAGGAGATTGATTTCAGGTCTGATATAAAATCTTTCTTAACCAACAAAGAAAATTTCAGCCTTTCCAGCCCAAATCCACGTACCAATGTCAGAATGGTAAAATATACACCAAAAGGGAAAAAGGAATTAGCCTCTCTTTGGAAAAAAATAGCAGGAGGGATGGCTAAGTCGACAAGACCTGATGGATTTAGCTCTAAAATAGATCCACTTCTTCCGGAGGCATCTAAAATACTGCAATCAACTTTTGGTGGTGTTTATCCGGATTTAGCTGAGAGATCAATGGTAAGAGTTCAAAGGGAAAATAAATACGGTAAAGCAACAGCTAAATCCGGCGGTGCTGGAGCAGGATCTGAATCTTTCGCGGAAGGCGGATTTTAGGGGAAACATTTAACCAAAAAAAGGTTCAGCTTTAATTGCTGAACCTTTTTTGTTTATGCTGGTATTTTAAAATAGTGAATATTCATCCCCAACTAATATAGTCAATTTGTAAGTGTATTTTGAACCAGTAAGCAAGTTTGGAGAAGACTCTTCAATTGTTTTAATTTTATAGTAAAGGAATTTACCCTCTCCTGATTGAGCATCAGAATTATAGTTGATGAAATTGGTTTTTCTTGTCGATGTAAGGTTACCATTGTTTGGTACCTCGTCTCCCGAACCGTCATCATACATTATTGTTTCTTCCCGGTCTGAAAGGAAATCTCCTGTGGTGCTTGTAATAACAATTTCCAATGCTGTTATGTTAGAAAGGGTAACGGAATCAAGCTTATTGTAAAATTGTGCTGAATCTAATTTGATTGCAGTTTCCGTGTATAATGTTCCTAGATAATCTTTAGCGTTTTTCTCTACTGATTGTCCATAACATCCTAGTGAAAGGATGATTGCTAATGTTGTGATTGAATTTCTCATAATGTTATTTGTTATTTGATTATAAAGCAAATATCGACATACTCTCCGTAGTAAAAAAAAGAAAATGGGATTTTTACTAAATTTAAATGGTCGAGATCTGGTGATTTGGCCCAGAAAATCCCACCTCGTATGTGAGATATATAAGGGAATCTATTGATGCAATATGAAACACCTCAAGACATATGGACTATTTGAATCCAGAACTGGACTGACAGCAGATCAGGAAGCATTCTTAAACAAGTACACCAAGGGAACTTGGACTTTGAATCCTGCTACTGGACTGGTGGATGTGAAAGGGGATTTTAATTGTTCTTATAAGAAACTGGAAGACTTCAAAGGAGTCAAGTTCGGCAAGGTCACTGGGGATTTCAATTGCAAAGAAAACAAACTCACAAGCCTTGAAGGAGCACCACAAGAGGTGGGTGGGGATTTCGATTGTTCGAGCAACAACCTCACAAGCCTTGCAGGAGGACCACAAAAGGTGGATGGGGGTTTCACTTGTTGGTACAACGAACTCACAAGCCTATCAGGAGCACCACAAAAGGTGGATGGGGATTTCCATTGTCATTGGAACCAACTCACAAGCCTTGCAGGAGCACCACAAGAGGTGGGTGGGGAATTCGATTGTAATATAAACAAACTCACAAGCCTTAAAGGAGCACCACAAAAGGTGGGTGGGGAATTCGATTGTACTTACAACCAACTCACAAGCCTTGCAGGAGCACCACAAGAGGTGGGGGGGCGTTTCAGTTGTCATCACAACAACCTCACAAGCCTTGAGGGAGCACCACAAGAGGTGGGTGGGTGGTTCAGTTGTTCTGAAAACAAACTCACAAGCCTAAAAGGAGCACCACAGAAGTTGGATGGGGATTTCGGTTGTGATGCATTTGAACTCGAAAAGGAAGAATGGAACCTTAAGGGTTGGTTAAAGGTGCTGAAGGAAGGAAGTCCAGAAGCGCAGAAGCTTATCTTGACCATTCTTTCTGCTGAGGAACTCAATAAAGAAATCCAAAAAGATCCTACAGGCATGATAATGAAGCTTAAGGAGATCTGGAACGATGAGAACTTTAAGAAAACAAGGGCAAAGCTTGTCTGGCCTAAAGGCTTTGGAGAAGAAGCAGATCTGGTTGGAGGTCTAAACAGTATAGGATTTTAAATTATGAAGTACCTCAAGACATATCAACTATTTGAATCCAAGATCGGACTGACACCAGATCAGGAAGCATTCTTAAACAAGTACACCAAGGGAACTTGGACTTTGAATTCTTCAACAGGACTGGTGGATGTGGAAGGGGGTTTTAGATGCTCTGCGGAGGGTCTGGAAGACTTTGTAGGTGTCAAGTTCGGTAAGGTCAGTGGGGGTTTCTATTGTGATAGAAACTACCTCACAAGCCTGGAAGGAGCACCACAAGAGGTGGGTGGGGATTTCAATTGTAGGAGTAACAAACTCACAAGCCTTGCAGGAGCACCCCAGAAGGTTGTTGGTGATTTCGAGTGTGACAACAACGACCTTAGAAGCCTTACAGGAGCACCACAGGAGGTTGGTGAGGGTTTCTATTGCTCGGGAAACTACCTCACAAGCCTGGAAGGAGCACCACAGGAGGTGGGTGGGAAATTCGATTGTTCGAGCAACAACCTCACAAGCCTTGAAGGAGCACCACAAGAGGTGGGTGTGGATTTCAAGTGTGATGCATTTGAACTCGAAAAGGGAGAATGGAACCCTAAGGGTTGGCTCAAGGTGCTGCAAGAGGGAAGTCCAAAAGCACAGAAGCTTATCTCTACCATTTTATCTGCTGAGGAACTCAATAAAGAAATCCAAAAAGATCCTGCAGGTATGATAATGAAGCTTAAAGGTGTTTGGAACGACGAGGTCTTCAAGAAAACAAGGGCAAAGCTTGTCTGGCCTAAAGGGTATGCAGACGATGCAGATCTGGTTGGAGGTCTAAACAGTATAGGATTTTAAATTATGAAGTAAGATCTACGTGATTAGATCTTGCTTTCCAGTGTTAACTCCTGAGCATTGCTGTTGATAGCATCCTCAACCTTATCAAACCATTTGTCTTGTAATATAATTCCGTTGTAAATGGAGGAATAAAAAACTTGGATGATGTGGATTCTTTCTGCCTCTGGATCTTTTTTGGGAAGCTTCCCTATGGCCTCACTTAAAAACGGAATCATTGCTTGTATCTTTGTAATACCTAGAGAACTGTATTGATCAACAATTCCACGAAGATCCCCGTCGACCTCATGTTCAAGATGTGTTCCGCTTCCTGGCTTTCCACCGACTTTTAGATAAAGTGCATTCCAGTCTTCCGACATTTCACCATAGAACTTTTCTAGACTTATAAACATATCATAGTATGCTTTTGAGTCCTCTCGCATCGCAGAGGCTAGGTTTTGGAGAACTGCACTAATCCTTTTGGACCTCTCGTTCGGGGAATTGCTAAAATCTTTTGCTAATTCAAGGGTGAGCTTGATAAAGAAGGACCCGTCTTCCTTTGGGTATCCTGGCCATTGTACGTTTTTATTTTTCATAATATTAATATTTTTCGTAATCTTAGCAAGAATAATGGGAATTTTCGGTAAATAAAAATTTTTATCCGATTAATTTTTAGAAAAAGTGTGACAACTTCTATGTTAATGACAAATCCACATATAAAAGATATATAAGTCACTACACGAAACTCAGTTATGAAACACCTCAAGACATATCAACTATTTGAAGCCCAGTCGGTACTGACAGCAGATCAGGAAGCATTCTTAAACGAGTACACCGATGGAACTTGGACTTATAATCCTGCTACTGGACTGGTGGATGTGAAAGGTGGTTTTGATTGTTTTAATAAGAAATTGGGAGACTTTAAAGGAGTCAGGTTCGGCAAGGTCAGTGGACTTTTCGATTGTTCTTGGAACAACCTCGCAAGCCTTGAAGGAGCACCACAGAAGGTGGGTTGGGATTTCAATTGTAAACAAAACAACCTCACAAGCCTTGAAGGAGCACCACAAAAGGTGGGTGGGTATTTCAATTGTAAACAAAACAACCTCGCAAGCCTTGAAGGAGCACCACAGGAGGTGAGTGGGAGTTTCGATTGTTCTGAAAACAAACTCACAAGCCTTGCAGGAGCACCACAAGAGGTGGATGGGGATTTCGATTGTTCTGAAAACAAACTCACAAGCCTTGCAGGAGCACCACAAGAGGTGGATGGGGATTTCAAGTGTGATGCATTTGAACTCGAAAAGGAAGAATGGAACCCTAAGGGTTGGTTAAAGGTGCTGAAGGAAGGAAGTCCAGAAGCGCAGAAGCTTATCTTGACCATTCTTTCTGCTGAGGTGCTCAACAAAGAAATTGCTAAAGATCCTGCAGGAATGGCGATGAAGCTTAAAGGTGTTTGGAACGACGAGGTCTTCAAGAAAACAAGGGCAAAGCTTGTCTGGCCTAGAGGATATGAAGAAGAAGCAGGTCTTGTTGGAGATCTAGATGATGTAGGATTTTAAATTATGAAGTACCTAAAGACATATCAACTATTTGAATCCAGCACTGGTCTAACCAAGGATCAGGAATGGCACCTAAGATTTGTGAAGGGATCTTGGTCTTATGATCCTGCAACCGGTCTGGTGAATGTAGATGGTGATGCAGACTACAGATCAAAGATGTCTTTCGATGAAGGCGAATCAGAAAATTTTTACGGCATCAGATTTGATAAAGTAACTGGATTCTTCGATTGTTCCAGAAACAACATTATCAACTTAGAAGGATGCCCGGAAGAAGTTGGGGATTCTTTCTTTTGTTCCCGCAATCAGTTGACTTCCCTTCAAGGAGGACCTAAGGTTGTTGGCATGGATTACGAATGTGCTAACAATAACCTCATCAATTTGGAAGGCAGTCCGGAAGAGGTTATTGACTTTGACTGTTGTTTTAACAATCTCACCAATCTGGAGGGTGCACCTAAGAAAGTGAAAGGTCTCTTCCAGTGTTATGGTAATCCAGACATGACCTCGCTTAAAGGTGCACCTTTGGAAATCGATGGTCTATTTGAGTGTGATGCTTTCAGATTGAAACCTGGACAATGGAACGTACAGGGTTGGCTTAGTGTGTTGGACCTTGAACTCAATAGGGAGAAGGCACGTCAGCTAATTACACCACTACTAACCCCTGAGGTGTTAAACCCTGAAATCCAAAAAGATCCTGCAGGCATGGTGATGAAGCTTAGGGAGATTTGGAATGACGATGGATTTAGAGAGACCAGAGATAAACTCGTTTGGCCTAAAGGATATAAGGATCATGCTGATACCTCTGGATCCCTATCCTCCCTGGGATTTTAATTGTGGATATATAGCTAAACATTCAATTCCTTATGAGCCGACACATTCTCCCATTCTCTTTATTTGAATCTCATCTAAACGAAAATTTGGATCTTGAGGATCAGATGGAGTTTGTAAACCATTACACCTCCTTCTCATATGATGGTGAACCCACCTGGGAATATGATGACTCATCTGGAGTTTTTAATATAGATGGGGATTTCAAATGTCACGACGAACGCCTTACAGATTTCCAAGGGGTTAGATTTGGAAAAGTTGGAGGCAATTTCTATTGTTATGATAATCGTATAAAATCCCTGGACGGCTCACCACAAGAGGTGGATGGAGATTTTTGGTGTAGTTCCAATAAACTTACTTCTCTAGCAGGTGGTCCAGAAAAAGTTGGTGGAACTTTTGATTGCAGCGACAATCCCCTTATCTCACTGGAAGGAGCTCCCAAAGAGATTGGCGAATATTTTACAAGTAGTTATTTCGAATTGGCTGGCTCTCAGTGGAATCCCAAGGGATACATGAGCATACTAAAGAATGGAAGCAATTTAAATTATGGAAAGTTTTCTGATTTTAGTAATAAAGCCCGTAAGCTTGTACTGTCGCTTATATCTGCTGATGAAATAAACAAGGAAATACAGAATGATCCAGCAGGTATGATAATGGCTCTTAAGCAAATCGTGAATGATCCCGCCTTTAAAGGAATCACAGACAAATTAGTTTGGCCTAAAGAATATACAGATGAAGTTGACCTTGCTGGAGATTTTGGCAGGATAGGATTATAGTTATAGATATATAAGTATACAAATATTAGAAACATACATGAAAAATTTATTAGAATACTCATCTCTGAATGAGAGCGTTAGCACTACAACTGATCTTGAGGTTGTTAAAAAAATGGCGCTAGAACAAAAATACTCATTTAAGGAGAATACCCTTGATGGCATTTTCTTTAATTTGAAAATGGGTAAATCAAAGGCTGACAAAGACTATTCGATGGTTCTCTATAGTAATGGTAGATACGCAGCGGGTCTAATTACTGACGGGAAAAGTAAGGAGTTAATGAAGGGTAATTGGTACGCAACTAAATGGGGAGTAAGCTTCGAATACAAAGAAAAGGGTGGAGGAACAACCACTAGTGCAGCTTCAGGATTAAATGCTATAGACGTCCCGATTGCTTATGGATATCTTGGACTGAATGAGTATAGGTCAAATATACTTTCTGCTGATAAAAAATATGTTCCGATCTCTTCTCCGTACAACCCAAAGGCTAGTAAGGCTAGTCCAAAAACTATGGAGAATTTATTATCCGGTGCATTTATATTAACTGTTGGATCTAGAGGTCCTATAGTTAAGCTTGTTCAGTCAATGTTGGATTTTGTATTGGATTCAGAGGTATTAAAGCTTCTTACCGGTAATTATGACAGTAAAGCTATAGCTGAAGTTGGAAATATTGACGTTGATGCTGATGGTATATTCGGTAAAGGAACAAAAAAAGCTGTGGAAGCTTTCCAAACAATCAAGGGAGATATGAAGGCCGACGGGATAGTTGGACAAAATACCATCAAAAACTTGGTTGAGGCTAAAAAGGAGGCTGAAAAAATACAGAAGGCCGAAATTGAAAGAGAAGCTAAAAAAATAGAGAAGCTACCACCAAAGGAGCTGGCAGAGATAGAAATGAAGCCAGCAGAAATTAAAAAGCTAGAAATTCTTAAGCCTGAGGATCTAAAGGTTGAGGAAGATAAAACCCTGAAAGAGCTTAGAAAGGAAAAGAGAGATTCTAGAAAAAAGAGAAGGCTAATCAGAAAGCTGGAAAGAATCAGAGAAAGAAAGAACAAGATACAAGATAAAATTGAAAGACTTGAAGAATCCCAATTGGAATTTATCAGCCACTACGATTCTTTTATAAACTCTTAGTACATATATAAATCAAATCAAACGTTTACCAAATGGAAAAAATACTTAAATTCTCCCAGTTTATAAAAGAATCTATAAATGAGGCAGAGTCAAAATCTATTAGCGACAATGCAGTTGTTTACATAGGAGCCGGAACAACAAAGTCTAATATAACAGACTCTCAAGCAAAGAAAATGGGGGTTGAGAAAGATAAGAAATATAAAATAACCATCAAGAATATAGGTAATCTTATGTCCCTTAGCAATAAGCAGACCCTAGAATATTTGGCTAGTAAGAACCGTATAAAGGTAGAAGATATGGGCAAAGTAAAACCAGGAGAAGACTACCTTAAAATTGGTGACCTTGAGATTAAGGAATCTGGTGATATTGCAATGTCAATGAAGGACCTTGGTAATGGTCCTGTTGTGATAGAAGCAGCCAACAATGGTATACTTGCACTCTATAGGATAAGTGGTAAATATGATGCTGCTAAAAAAATCAGCTCTGGTATAAGAGGGTTCAAAAGAACAGCCAACTGGAAAAAACCATTTTCTGACGTTAATGATTTTGTTATAAGCGTGCAGATGGGAGCACCAGTTTCAGCAGAGGGTAGATTTGGTGAATGGATGGGAGCATGGTCCGGTGAAGGAACACCTAATAGTTCAGTTAGAAATGGATTTTTAAATGTTATCTCTGCTGTGGCAACCCAAGTTTCTGGAGGTAAGGTATTGGACCAGAACCTCAAAAAAGTTCCATATATTAAAAATGGATCTGATTCTGCTGAAGAAGGAGCTAAGTGGGTGAATGAATATTGTAATGGCATGAAGGAAAGTATGCTGAAAAGGAGATTTTTAGCAAACTCCAAGGAGATTGACTTCAAATCTGATATAAAATCATTCCTAACCAACAAAGAAAATTTCAATCTCGGAAGCCCAAATCCTCGTACAAGAGATAGAATGGTAAAATATACACCAAAGGGTAAAAAAGCATTAGCTGATCTTTGGAAAAAGATAAGAGGTGGAATATCTAAGTCCACAAGACCCGAAGGATTTAGTGCTAAGATAGATCCTCTTCTTCCAGAAGCATCTAAGATACTGCAATCAACTTTTGGGAGCGTTTACCCAGATTTAGCTGAGAGATCGATAGAAAGAGTACAAAGGGAAAATGTATACGGAAAAGCAATAGCTAAGTCCGCTGGAGCAGGAGCAGGTTCTGAAACATTCGGAGAGGGAGAATTTTAAAAAGAAAACTTTTAACACAAAAAAGGTTCAGCAATTAAAGCTGAACCTTTTTTGTTTGTGTATATATTCTAGAAGAGTGAATACTCTTCTCCAACTAATATGGTTAATTGGTAGGTGTATTTTGACCCAGTAATGCTGTTCTCTGAAGGTTCCTCAGTTTTTTTGACTGTATAGTAAAGGAATTTACCTTCTCCTGATTGAGCATCAGAACGGTAGTTGATTGGATTGGTTTTTCTTGTCGATGTAAGATTACCATTGTTTGGTAGCTCGAATCCATCATCTTCTATAATTGTGTGTGTCTCGTCTGCGATGAAATCACCAGTAGTGCTTGTGATAATTATTTCCAAAGCTGTTACGTTGTTAATGGTAATTGAATCAAGACTGTGAGCGAATTGTGCTGAATCTAATTTGACTGCAGTTAACTCGTAATTTGTTTCTAGATAATCTTTAGCGTTTTGTTCTACTGATTGTCCATAAGATCCTAGTGAAAGGGCGATTGCTAATGTTGCGATTAAATTTCTCATAATGTTATTTGTTATTTGATTATAAAGCAAATATCGACATACCTGTCGTAGTAAAAAAATAAAACCACTTTTTTATTAGAATTTATCGTATTTAACTTAGCGACATTGTGCAAAATGAAAGAATATATAGTGTGAATATAATTTCCATTATGAGAAAAATACTTACCTTTAGGTTATTTGAATCCTTTGATCAATCCCTACATTCCGATATGCAACGTGAATATGAGGATTTTGAGAAGGGATTGATACGTGCTTGGGGCGGACTTCTTTATCTGGGGTATCACAATCTACCGGAAGGGATACCAACTGTTAGCAGAGAAGTCTACAAAAGAGAGCTAAGAACCTACGGAAGAATGGATTATGATGATCCTGAATTTGAAGAATTCGAAGATTGGTTCAGCGAGATGCCACCTACTATCGGCGGAAGGCCTCTTTTTAATAAGTCAATTGTTAGGAATGACTTTGAAGTCATTGCCAGTAAGACACCAACTCCTGAAGATATGATTGTGTATAGAACATCGCAGAAAGAGCAGACCGGGCTTAACTCTTACACTCAGAATCCCGGAACCTACTCATATGCTGGTGAGGAGAGAGTGTATAGGATACCAAAAGGAACTCCTATAGTGTTTGCTTCTGGTATTGCTGACGATGGAGAAATCGTATGGGCTCCTACTCAAGAGCAGCTTGATAAGTACAGGGTTAAAATGTAGAAGTGTGGATTATTTCCATAGATATCTTGTGTTAAAATAAAATAGATAATCCCCATTTCCCCCACATTAGGTCTATGGTATAAAACCCGTATAAGTATTTGTCGTGAGTGACTTTGATAGTTGGGATGATGTAGAACTGACCGTACACATCGTATTTTTCGCCTCTGATTTTTAGTTTCATTCCCTTTTGGTGTTGGTTAAATACATAAAGAATATGCTAAGAAGTAAAGTAAGTACTATTAGTGTTTTCATTTCTCTTTTGTTTTAAAGGTTTCAGTTGTCAAGAATTACTTTACAACTCATTTTTCTTTTTCTTTTCCAGTTAGATAAATAAAAAATACTGCCAATAAATAAGTCAGTATTATTATTATCCATTTAAACTCTATCATTTCTCTTTTGTTTTAAAGGTTTGGTACTGCAAACCAAAAATGAACAGAGTACTGCTCACCTAAATTGCTTGAAACTTCCCATTGTTTTGTTGGTACATCGTAAATACCAATTCCCGTTACCCACTCGTCATTAAATTGATTCCACATTTTCACAACGCACTCAAAGGTGTTTGTAGGTAGTTCATTTTTTACATCTTTCCACATAATCTATTTTTATTTTGTTTTAAAGGTTTTTATTGTATTCTTCAATCTCCTCTTGAGTAAGTGGCTTTACCCACTGCTTATCTGCATACAAAGGCATTGCTCTAAATCCGTGAGGCTCTACTACAATCTCATCCTTGTCGCAGTTTACTTGTAGTGCATCATCTTCTACCGATGCTACTATCCATACTAATGTTCCTTGTTTCATCTCTCTTTTGTTTTAAAGGTTTGCGCCTACTTTTATATGTGTGCGCCTATAATTTGTCAGTTTTTAGCCTTACTATATGCAAATGCTCGTAAGGTTATACCCTTACTTTGAGCCGATTAATTACTTTTTACGGCTCATTATAAAGGGAGGGAACGAATAACCATTCCGTTTAGTTTTAAGTTAGTAAAAACCCCTCCCTCTATAAGTCGGTCTTATCCAAGATCATAACACGAATGACAATGCTTTCATATACACTTAATTTTATGTTCTCCATAATAATGTGTTCCAAATACATACAAAGTTTTTAGAGTACACAATAAAAATACAAAAAATATAGGCAATGGCTGGGCATGCCTAACAACTGGACTTTCACCGTGTTTTTCGGGGTTATTGGTTTGCATGCGATACTATTAACCCTTTTTCTCCCACTACCTATATTCTTTGTCGTTTTATTTTTAATACATTCTACTTATTTCCTCGTCAATACCATAATCCAGTAATCGAAGTTCTCCGTTATACATTCCCCAGTTCTCAGGATTATTTAAATCGCAATTAGGAATGTCGAGTTGGGGGATTATAGATTTAACTTTCTTTACGTTTAATGTTGATATGGATTCGACTGGTTGAGCTCTTTCTTGACATACAATACCAAAAAGTTCCCAAATAATAGGTTGGAGTATTTTCTTAGATTTGTACTCTTCCCATACCCTACCTTCGTTCTTTCCTTGTAAATATCCTCTGAAATCGATGGGTATCTTCCATACTCGATTCTTACCCAATATCACTACCCTTGTCGAAATCTTAATCATCTAAATGGTTTAATGTATTTCTCCGCTTGTCTATCTTTTTCTCCCACTACCTATATTCTTTGCCGTTGTGTGCAAGTGCTTACTTCTATGTTAAATTACTTTACGAAATGATAATTCAATTAATTCCTGATCAGTATTAGTAAATGTTGTTTCTAAACAAAATCCTTCTTTTAATTGAATATGTGTGTATATTGATGAAGGTACTTGATAAAACCCAGATTGTGGTAAAGGTCCTTTCATCCATACAGGTACTATGCCTATTCTTATCCTATCTGTCACTTGATATTCTAGTTGAAGTAATCTGACTCTTAGTTGAGCGATCATTTCATACTTCATTTTTTCAGCAGTGTAATGTTGAACATTTAAAAGATTAGCAAACTCTACTCTTGGCCCAAACTTCCATTTATTATAAGTAAATGTCTTTTCTATAGATATAGATAAAGAATGGTTTGTTCCTATATTAGTAGCAAACTCTAATACTATCTCTTCTGAAGTTTTTGGTTTTGATGTGTCACTTGCTTCTGCATATGTAAATGTTGAAGCTAGTAATAGTGTTAGTGTTAAGACAATCACTTTGACAGTCTTTAACTTTGTTTTCATTGTTTTCACTCCTGTATATATAAACAATCCATTTGTATGCAAACGTAAACACAAACCAACCTCATCTTGTATTATTCCCAGCCTTTTCCCAGCCTGTTGTGTCTAATGACCTGATGTAATTGAATCTTTCAAGGTCCGCTCTTTTCTCATCTTCTTCGGTCCAAATGATTAGGGAATCGTTTCTAATTTCCCACCATATAATGGAATCTGATTCATTCAAATCCAAATGCATCTCAGGAGGGTCCATAATATGAGGGACATGCTGCATTATCTCACCTGTTTCTTGTACAGCATTA
>Ga0209138_1002042_pt1 | contig 16046 bp, 21 predicted proteins | sample SaaInl3SG_22_DNA_FD_184645 | JGI IMG/M metagenome (GOLD analysis project Ga0209138, IMG submission 184645) | Marine microbial communities from expanding oxygen minimum zones in the Saanich Inlet - ESP_153SG_22_DNA (SPAdes) (version 2) | ecosystem: Environmental > Aquatic > Marine > Intertidal...
GGCAGGGCAAAGAAATGACATCTGGCTACGTTTGGGACCTCCTAAAAAAAGCAGCCAAATTCTCATAATTTCAGTTTACCTATCTATAAATATTTGCATGAATAAAGTAGTATTAGTCACAGGTGGCTTTGATCCACTGCACTCAGGACATATTGAGTATTTCAAAGAAGCAAAGAAGTTAGGCGATAAACTTATTGTTGGTGTAAACAGTGATGCTTGGCTAACTCGAAAGAAAGGCAGACCATTTATGCCTTTTGAAGAGCGTATTAAAATTATCGAAGCATTAGACGTTGTTGACCAAACAACATATGTCATGAACGATGACCGTAACGATGACGCAGGTGGAGCAATCTTCCATACACTTGCAACACATGGTAATATTGAAATTATCTTTGCAAACGGCGGAGATCGCAAAGAGGGCAACGTTCCGGAAGAAGAACAATGGGGAGAAGATCCTCGTGTAACTTTTGTATACGGAGTTGGTGGCAATAACAAAATGAATTCTAGTAGTTGGATACTTGACGAGTGGAAAACACAAAAGACAGAACGTGACTGGGGTTACTGGCGTGTGCTAGATGACAAACCGGAAAAAGGTTATAAAGTAAAAGAGCTTGTAATCTATCCTGGTAAAAGTCTAAGCGATCAAAAACATTTTAAACGTTCAGAACAATGGGCTATATTAGAAGGTAAAGTAAAAATGGACACTGAATGGAATGATGTACAAAGTTCGTTACTATTAGAACCTGAAAGTAGACCTTACAACATTGATAAAGAAGTTTGGCACAAAGCAAGTAATCCAGGAACAAAAAACGCCCATGTATTAGAAATACAACGAGGTGAAGAATGTGTGGAGGAAGACATTGAACGAAGAACTTAACAACGAGTTACCACCGTTAAAAATATATATTGGATACGATTCGAGAGAAGATATTGCATATCAGATTTGTAGGGAAAGTATTTTACAAACAGCGTCGGTGCCTGTTGAAATTATACCTTTAAAACAAAAAGAACTAAAAAAAGAAGGAATTTATAAAAGAAAAAAAGATAGATTAGGTTCTACCGAATTTACATTTACTAGATTTTTAGTTCCGTACTTAAACCAGTACAACGGATGGGCATTGTTTATCGACTGTGATTTTGTTTTTAAAGAAGATGTAAAAAACCTATTTAGTTTAGTAGACGACAGATATGCATTGATGTGTGCCCAGCACGACTATAATCCTAATAATAAAATTAAAATGGACGGAAAGCAACAGACATTATACCCAAGAAAAAATTGGTCAAGTATGATGTTGATTAATTGCGGTCACCCAAGTAATAGGAAAGTAAATCCTCAGCTTGTAAATGATCCTAGCAAGACAGGAGCATATTTTCATAGATTTTCTTGGTTAGATGATAAAGAAATTGGTAGAGTTAGTTATGAATGGAATTGGTTAGTAGGATGGTATGATGAACCTAATGACGGTAATCCTAAAGCATTACATTATACAGAAGGCGGTCCCTGGTTTGAAGAATACAAAAATTGTGATTATGCAGCAGACTGGTATCGAATTGAAAGCCAATATCTGCGTAGAATAATTAAACGTAAAGATGACAGGATTGAAAAAGAAACAGGAAAAATTAGAGGCGTAAATGATATACCTTTAAATCCTGAGAAAAAACAAATATTAGTAGACTTAATTAAATCATTTGTAGATCCAGAAGGTAAAATTTATAATGTAAACGAGGAGGCATTAATGGTTAATATAAAAGGAGTTAAAGTTCCTAAAGCAGCAGCAATTTCTAGTGAAGGCGGTATAAACTATATTGCTAAAGGAATGGCATATGATGAATACTTAGAAGCATTTATTCAAGGATGCCATGGAAGATTAAGTAATTGGGACGATGAACAAGATACTAATTTGCCATTAATTATTAGAGGTTTAGGCGGCGGCAGTCGTAAAGCAATTAAACACTGTTGGGAAACAAAGCGAGATTATTATGCTATTGACACTGGATATTTTGGAAACGGGCGTAGTAAATCTAAAGGCTGGCACCGAGTTACAAAAAATAATTTACAACAGTTAGGACCAATTAAAGAACGTGATACAGATAGACTAAAACATATTGGTTGGCAATATCAAAAGTTTACTCCTGGTAGAAAAATTTTAATTTGTCCACCTAGTGAAAAAGTAATGCTGTTATGGGGTCAACCAGATCCTGAAACATGGGTTAATAATGTAATTGCAGAATTAAAGGAACATACCGATCGTCCTATTGAAGTTAGATTAAAGCCAAATAGAACTGATCGAATAAGTACAAATACCATTGAAGAAGCATTACATGACGATGTTCATTGTTTAATAACATACAACAGTATTGCAGCAACAGAAGCATTAATGAATGGCAAACCTGCAATTGCGTTAGGACCTAACGCTGCTACAGTAATGTGTAATACTTCATTGAGTGATGTTGAAAGATTAAGGACACACGATAAAGATATGATGACAGCCTTTATGGCTCATTTAAGTTATTGTCAGTTTAATAAAAAAGAAATGATGAACGGCTATGCTTGGAACATGGTAAATGAAGGTAGTTAGTTATTATAATGTTGTTCCTGCAAAAAATAAAAGCCAAGAAAAATTTGATATACTTACTAAATTTATTCAAGGTGTAAATGCTGCTGGCGACAAAGGTATTTTATACAAAGGGAATCAATTACAATCTGCCGATGTAGGTGTCATACAAGGCTGGCAACATGCACTTGGAAAAAATGCTCCTCACTTACAATTAAGGCAAGGAGTTATTAATAGAACACATAATAAACATGTATGCACAGCAGATGCAAATTTATTTCTTTATGCTAATGCTACAAATCATCCCCATCATTATTTAAGATATAGCTTTAACGGAGTATTTCCAAATACTGGAAATTATTGTGATAAAGATCCTGATCCTAAAAGATGGGAACAAATAAGAAAAGACTTAAACATTGTATTAGGACAAGAAATTCGTCAAGGAAAGCATATATTAATTTGTGTACAACGAAATGGTGGATGGAGTATGGGCAGGACAGACTTAGAATCTTGGTGTATACATACTGTAAATGAAATTAGAAAGTATACTGACAGACCAATTGTTTTAAGACTACATCCAGGAGATAAACGACTTCAAAAACATACGCCACAAGGAATTTTAAATTTAACAAAAATTTCAGGAGTAAGTATAAGTCAGTTTGGAAGAGCTTTAGATATGGATTTAAAAAATTGTTGGGCAGTAGTAAACCATAATAGCAGTAGCATAGTAGGTCCTATTATTAAAGGATATCATGCATTTATTACTGATCCAGAAAAAAGTCAATGCAGAGAAGTTTCGCATAGCGGGTTTACCCAAATAGAAAACCCAAGAGAGTTTGATCGATTAAAATGGCTACAACGAATTAGTATGTTTCATTGGAAATTTAGCGAATTAGAAGATGGAACATGTTGGAAACACATGAGACAATACACTGTATGATAAAAATTGTAGGATTCCATCTTATTAGTAAACCGTATTATGGATGGATTGAAGGTATAAAACGACACGGTGATTCATACGATCTAGTAAAGGATTTTAATCCTAATGCTACCTATAATGCCGATTGTTTCTATCAAACAAACTTATTAAAGCCTAAGTTCATGACCGGAACTAGATATATTAACCAAGGTCAAAAATATCAATATATACTCAAATCAAAAAAACCATTTTTAGTAAGTGAAAGTGAACCTTTTAGAGAATATAAAAGTTGGCTTAGATTTGGTTGGTCAGGTTATGGATGGGAAGATGCTAATTGTAATAACAATAATGTTGGACCCGAACGCTGGAATAAATTTGAATCAAAGACTGGTATAATAATTAAAGATTGGAATAGTCCAGGGGGCAACATAGTCATAATGGGACAAAAAGAAGGCGACAGTGCCCTTGTAAGATTATACGAACAAGGATATAAAAGTTTTTACGACTGGGTTGACGACATTATTTTAAAAATAAGAAAACATTCAAACAGACCAATTATTGTCCGACCTCATCCTAGAGGATCATCTAAAGGATTAAATAAATTTGTAAAAAATATTAAAAAACATATTAATGTATCAATGACTACAAATTTAACTAGAGGTGGTAACCAAGGCGGCGAAGGATTAGAAAAAGATCTAGCAGGAGCATATTGTGTAGTTACTTTTAATAGTTTAAGCGGCATAGAAGCAGTTACTAGAGGAATACCAGTATATGCACTTGATCCCGGGTCTATGGTTTGGCCAATAGCACACAAGGATTTTTCTAAAATTGAAAATTTAAATTATAATATAGATTTACAAGATTGGAAAAATAAAATCGCTTACACTTTCTGGAATAGGCACGAAGTTAAATCTGGAGAAACATGGGCGCATTTAAAAGAAGTTTATTTCAAATGAATGTATATGTAAAAAATTTTAAACGGTTTAATACATATAGCGACTTATATAATAAAGAAGCATACGAATTAGAATTAGATTGCTATTATAGATTGTCTAAGTATAAAAATTTTCCTTCGTTGATTGATTATAACTCTAAAGATTTAACAATTACATTAGAACACTGTGGAGTTACAGTTCGACATATAAAAGATAATAATGGAATAATAAATAAAAAAGCATTAACTAATATTAAGAATATTATTACAGCATTGCAAACTGAAGATATAGTTCATTTAGATTTTAAAGCAAAGAACCCAAAAAATCTTTGCTATAAAGATCCTAATATATTCTTAATAGACTTTGATGTAGCAATAATAGACAAAAATCCGTTAAATAGTAAACTTAATCATTGGTATCAGAAATGGTTAAAGCATGGTGGTTATAACCATTTTGAAAGACAACTCGAAAAATGTATTAAGGAATTTATCAAATGAATTTAGAAGAAAAAATTAAACACGAACTAGCAACAGTTAATACTATTAAACATTATAATGGTTGGGCAGATAAACGTAAAGAAGAATACGGATATCATAGTTTTACTTTTCCAGGTGTAAGTGTTAAAGGCCAGCGAGATCCTAAAGTTAGATTAAATGCCATTCAAGAAAAGTTACACTTAGAAGGAAAAGTAATTGTTGATCTAGGATGCAATACTGGCGGAATGTTATTACATTTGAACAACGTAACTGGTTATGGATTTGATATTGATAAGATTGCTATTAATGCTGCTAATAACATTTCAAAATTGCTAGGAAAAGATTCTAATTTTAAATTCTATGACTACGACTTTGATCATCAGCCTATACAAGATGTGAGCCGCTATATTGATAAAAAGCCCGATGTTGTATTTGCATTGTCGATTGGAAAATGGATTAAGAAACACAGAGAATTGTATCAACATTTTATCAACATGGGTGTTAATACATTTGTATTAGAAATTAATAACAAGCAAACAGGTAAATCGGAACTAAAGTTCTTTGACGAATTAGGCTGGACTAAAGTGACAGTTATGGAAAAATCTATAGAAGATACAACTGGAAATACTAAAAGGAAAACATTTATAATTTCGAAATCATAACTTCCAGTAATCTTCTGTTCGAGTTACCATAATATCTTTTTTTTCAGATTTGCCTTTAGTTTTTCTTCCGCCCTTCATATGATCCATATACTTACCTAGTGGTCCGTTAATAAGAGGGTGTCCTCCGCCACCTGTCTTTGCTTCTCGTAAATACATCTCGGCACTATAATCTAATACACTACCTGTACCTTTCATATTATTTAAAATGTGGCCAAATACAAAACTATCGTGCCATTCGATTAATGTAAAAATGCCTTGTTCAGCGTTTTCATAATATAATTCAAATTCGTTGATAAATGCTTTGCAAATATTATTATTAAGATTCATACCATAGAATCCACACTCTGGCCAAGTCTGTGATCCTTTGCCTCTGCCTACATATGTAATCCATTTATCGTCTGGTAATAATTCTTTAAAGTTATCGTAACTCCAGTCACTGTGGATATAACTATCAGCGTCCATCCATACACACCAATCTTTACTACGCTCGCAAGCATCAAACACAGCATAAGTTTTATTAGCAAATCTAATAGCGTCCCATTTAAATGCTTTATTCCAGTCACGTGGTCTACGTGCTTTAATAGCATCTGGCGGAATACCGTTTGCTTTAGGATCGTCCTTCCATCGCTCTTTAAAAGCATTTAACTTAGGTAATGCTTCTACTGCATCAAATATTGTTATTTGATTAGGGTCTGGATTAATTGGAGAGCAGTTCTCTGCGTATACAAGCAATTTAATGCGTTTATCCACCCTTTGTGCAAACGAATCTAAAAAGCGTTGGCCGTATTGATCTAATCCAGGCTTATGAAATGTTGTAACCACAGTTATGCTTGACATGTGTTTCCTCGTGTAAATATACTTATATGAAAGTATTTACATATGAAGTTTAGTTTATGGAGAAAATATGGCGCCCTTAACAGTGGACCAGTTTTTGATGCTTTTGCTACTGGTGCCCGTGACCTTGGTTGGCATTGCGTTGACAATGACGATACTGCTGATGTGGATGTCATTTGGAGTGTTCTGTGGAATGGTCGAATGTCTCAGAACAAGGCTATATGGGATCGGGCACATTCGAAATCCAAACCGGTGGTGGTCTTAGAAGTAGGCGGAATCAAAAGAGGTACAACGTGGAAGGTAGGATTAAATGGGATTAATAGAGATGCTTTTTTCGGTGATGCTGGGAACGATAGTAGGCGTAGCGATCTACTTAATCTTAGATTAAAGCCTTGGCGCACTGACGGCAAGTATATATTAATAGCAGGTCAACACGAAAAGAGTGAACAGTGGCGTAACCAACCTCGCATGAGCCAGTGGGTAATGGATACTATTGAGAACATACAAGCACACACAGATCGTCCTATCATATTCCGGCCGCATCCCCGTTGTCCCTTGCCTGACATAGAGAAAGAATATCGTAACGTTAAAAGACAGGATCCTAGAAAGATAGATGGAACATATGATGATTTTGATATGCAGTTTAATAATATATACTGCACTGTAAGTTGGACTAGTAATCCAGGTATACACTCAGTAATAGAAGGTATTCCAGCATATACAAGTTCAAGTAGTCTTGCTTGGGACGTTAGTATTAAAAGCCTTACTAACATAGACAATCCTCCCTTGCACGATAGACAACAATGGCTAAACGACTACGCATATACTGAATGGACAGTTGAAGAAATATCTCAAGGATTACCATTAAAACGCTTGACTTCTAAATTATTCTAAGTTATAATGTATACATGATTAAAAATGTAGAAGACTGTATAGAATATCTCGCCAGCTTTAGAAATGTAGAATTTAACTTAGATCGTTCAGATTATAGTTTAATTCATAGTCTTGCTAGACAAGTTTCTAAAAATACTGCTCTAACAGATAGACAATATGAGTTAGCAAAAAGAAAAGTTATCACATATAAAGATCAATTCGAAAAAAATAATCTTTTAGATATAGAGATTGTTATTGAAAATCTTCGACTGCCATTGCGTCAAATTGATAGAAGCAAGTATATTAAAATTGTAAACATATCTGATGTATATGACAATAACAATGTTTATGAATCATATCAATCAGATTGGAAATGGATTAAAGTTCGATTTCCTTTTAGCAAAAAATTAATCATTGCACTTGAAAATTGTAAGCCACGCGATTTATCAACCTACTATCATAAATCAGGAACACATACACATTTTTTTAAATTTAATGAGAAAAATGTTTTTAATATTGTTAAAATTTTTGGTGATAAAAGTTTTGATATTGATAGTGAAATATTAACCTATTATGAAATGCTATTAGAAATGAATAATAATAAAGACAAATATATACCTGGTGTGTATAATTTAAAATTAAAAAACTTACATCAGAAAGCAATAGATTTTATGATTTCGTCTATTGGTCTTCCTAATATTAACAACTTAGCTCTGTATAAAGAACGTAGTGAAAAACTAGGATTAAGATATTTTGACCAAGACGATTTAGACAGTAGTGTAGAAAATTTTACACTACTAAGTAAAAAATTTATAAATCGAAAAAAAGATCAAGTTTTTGTTGATTCAAAAAAATACACATTTAATCAATTAACTGAAACTATTTTAGAACTATACAGACTTCCGTTATTGGTAGTGTTACCTAGTCAAAACGAATTAGAATGTCTCCATCTTGTACATCAAGCATTTGCTAATATTATACACCAAGATTCTAGTTCTGTAACCTTTAGATTAGATAATACGCCCGAAGGCAAAGAGTTTAATCAATATATTAAAGACAAAAATATTAATTGCACGGTTGACAACAGCACTAAGATAGTGTATACTGATACTTATAAAATAACAAAACCATTACTAAAATCTAGCTGGAGACCTTCTGCTGTATTATTGCTTTCAAGCGAAAAAGTACATAACAGAATATCTGGTTACATAGATAATGTAGATTTAATCATACATTACGATAGCGAACCGAGTAGATGGTATAGTAGGAATATAGAAGAACTTTAATGGCATCATGTAAATTAATAATTGAAGATGAAGTAAACATTAAGCTAGAAGGACTAGAGGTTGACGTACGAAGAAAAGTTGCCAATGCACTAAAGTTTGAAGTGCCATATGCAAAGTATATGCCGCAGTACAAACTAGGACGTTGGGACGGCAAGGTTGCTTTCTTTGGCATCGGCGGCACAGGCTACGTTAATCACCTTGATACTATTGTTGAAGTTCTTACAAAACAAAATGTCCAAATAGTAGACATTGAAGACAATAGACATCCTGTACAATTTAACTTTACACCAGTAACAGAAAACTACTGGAAGGACCAAGGTGTTGTGTGGCCCAAGGGTCATCCAGCAGAAGGCGAAGACATTATTCTACGTGACTATCAAGTAGAATCAATTAATAATTTTTTACAACATCCTCAGAGCTTGCAACAGATTGCAACTGGTGCAGGCAAGACAATTACCACAGCGACTCTTAGTCACATAACTGAACCTTACGGGCGTAGCCTTGTTATTGTGCCTAATAAGAGTCTAGTTACTCAAACAGAAGAAGACTATATCAACTGTGGTTTGGATGTAGGGGTGTACTTCGGCGACAGAAAAGAGTTAGGTAAGACTCACACTATCTGTACATGGCAAAGTCTAAACATCTTAGATAAGAAGTTTAAAGACGGCAGTGCCGTACTAAGTCTCGCAGAGTTCTTAGACGGTGTAAGCACTATTATTGTTGACGAAGTACACCAAGCCAAAGCAGAAGTTCTTAAAAACCTGCTCACTCGCAACCTACGTAATGCACCCATTCGTTGGGGATTAACTGGCACAGTGCCTAAAGAGAAGTTTGAGTTTGAAAGCATTCATGCTAGTCTAGGACCTGTTATTGGTAATATCAGTGCAAAAGAATTACAAGATAAAGGTGTGTTATCACAATGTCATGTTAACGTAGTACAACTAATAGACACAGTAGCACACAGCGGTTATCAAGAAGAATTAAAATATTTAACAACAAATACAGCAAGATTAGAATATATAGGCAAACTACTAAACACAGTAAAAGATACAGGCAACACACTTATACTAGTAGATAGAATATCAGCAGGACAAGCACTAGCAGAACTTATACCTAACAGCACGTTTGTAAGCGGCGCTGTTAAAAACAAAGATAGGAAAGAAACATATGATACAATCCGTGAAGGCACTAATGAGGTTATTATCGCAACCTATGGAGTTGCTGCTGTGGGTCTTAATATTCCTCGTATTTTTAACTTGGTTCTTTTGGAGCCTGGGAAATCCTTTGTAAGAGTTATTCAAAGTATTGGTAGAGGTGTAAGAATAGCAAAAGATAAAGACTTCGTACAAATATGGGACTTGACATCAACATGCAAGTTTGCGAAGCGACACTTAACTCAGCGTAAAAAGTTTTACAAAGAAGCAGAGTATCCATTCACAATTGAGAAAGTAGATTGGAATAAATGAATATACTTACATTAGAAAACAAAAGTTTTAACTTAAATAGTTTGCCAGACGAAGTAGATGACACTATGCGATTTAGTGTACTTGATAATAGTAGTCCACAAGATCCTGATTTCTTTTATGTACCATTGATCTTTTTAGAAAGTTTTAATAGTCCAGCAGCAGTTATAGAAATAAATGGTAATCAAGTTACTATGCCATTAGATTGGTGTATTGCTGTTGGATGTAGTGAAGCAGGTAGTGACTTAGAAGTACTACCGATCACTAGTTTAAACGAACGTGGATTTGAATCTTTCTTGTTCAATCCACTAACTAGTTACCAGCCAGGTTTTGGCAGCATTGAGATAGTAAATTTCTATAACGATGTTAAATGGTATTTTCCTAAAATGAAAAATGGACAACTTTTAAGTGTTCCTATTACCGAAGGAGAAAATCCTCTATGTGCATTTTTTGTTAAAGATATAAGTAGACAGTGTGAGATAATAGATTTTGGAAAACTTTTATAACAGATATCATAGATATATAGATCTGCCTTTTGAAATAAAAAAGCCAGATCTATTTGATACTAATCAAAAAGCTGTAATGCAACAGCATTTACCAAATCACTATGATCAAAATATGGTAGATTTTTTAGCACAGTTTGATATGAAGCTGTTGATGATTGAATGTTTTTATACTCCACCAAATGGCGGTAAGGTACCTATACACACAGACTTTTATCATTACGAAACAGAGTTTGTAAAAATAAATCAAACGTGGGGACCCGAAGACGGCGAAATAATATGGTACAAAGCAGATAAAACATTTGAGTACACAGTTAAAACTGGCATGAATACCGATGGAGAGCAAAGTGTAATATACGACGACGAAATAACTGTGCTCACAGCAGCACCAAAAGACTGCACAGTGTTGCATAGAGCTAATACAAATAAACCTAGTATTGTAAATACAGGTGTATTGCACGGCACACTTAATCCAGGAAATCAGCCAAGATGGACAGTATGCTTTCAACCAGTTTGGGATATTGAAACAGAACAGTATGTTAGTTGGCATGAGGCAATGGATATATTTAAGGAGTATATAAAATAGACGTACATAGATATATAGATCTTCCTTTCGAAATAAAATGGCCCAGTGATGAGTTGTTTACATTTGATAAAGATAATAAAGCGTTCCAAAATGTTATCTTTAATGACGAAGATTGGAAACCAAATAATCAGCCATTGATTGACTTTCTAAACAACGCAGGTATAGATATTATACACGTAGAAAGTTTTTTCACACATAGGAATCATTACGGTGTTCTGCATAGTGATTATTCATGGCTATCAAATCACACAAAACTAAACATTAGTCGAGGTGGCAACGACAGCGGCATTGAATGGTTTACAAGTACTAATCCTGTAAATGTACCTCCAATTCCGCCTGATAAAGAACAAAAACTAAAAGACCATATACTAACAGCAAGTATGAAAACCTGCACAAAAATAGGTAGAGCAACTACACATAAACCAAGTCTTTGTAATGTAGGACAACTACACAGAACATACAATGATAGTGACGAAGATAGACATACACTGTGTTTTGTATTAATATACAAGGATACAGAAACTGTATTAGATTTTAATGATGCAATAGAAATGTTAAAGGAGTATATAACATAATGGGAATAAAAGCAGGAAAGATTTGGGGTAACACAGAGTTGGTACATGCAAACGGTGTATTAGAGTTTCACCGTATTGAGTTTAACAAAGGTTACAAATGTAGCGAACACGAACACGAGTTCAAATGGAATGGCTTTTATGTAGAGTCAGGACAAATGCTTGTGCGTGTATGGCAAGATGATCAAGGACTAGTTGATGAAACTATTTTAAATGCAGGCGACTTTACACAAGTTAAGCCAGGCAAGATTCATCAGTTCGAAGGTTTAGAAGATGGTGTTGCATTTGAGTTGTATTGGGCAGAGTTCAATCACAACGACATTGTAAGACGCACAAGTGGAACATCAGTTGGGTAGTCTTATTGAAGGTGAAACTTTAATATACGAAAACGCTGATGGCGTTGTTTATGCACGGTATGCTAACAAACCTGAGATACCCCGTTGGATTATCGGCGGCGATACAGCAGCAGTATCTCGGGCACAGGGAACGTTGTTTGGTTATGATGAATGGCGAGACATGCAAATAACTGCTGATCAAAATCCTACATTAAAGAAACAACTTGACAGATTACTAGTAGTGTACTATACTATTAAGGATAGCATTAAGGATTGAATATGAGAATTATAGCAGGCCCTTGTCAGCATGAAGGTCTAGCACAAAGTGCAGAGATTGCTCGAGAGTGCAAACGTGTATGCGACAAGTATGGCATTGAATACTACTTCAAAGCAAGTTACGACAAAGCCAATCGCTCAAGTATGCAAGGTGTACGTGGTATGGGCATGGATGCTACACTCACAGACTTTTTAGCACTAAAGGTAACACTAGGTGTAAAGACGCTTACTGACGTACACGACTATGTGCAAGTAAATCGCATTGAACGAGAATTTAGAGATGCAGTTGATGTCTATCAGATTCCTGCATTTCTATGTAGACAAACTGACTTAATACAAGCAGCGTGTGCTACTGATAAGATTATTAATATTAAAAAAGGACAGTTCTTAGCACCTTGGGATATGACAGGTATACTAAGTAAGTGTATAGACGCTAAAGAAGTTTGGATTACAGAGAGGGGTACTAGTTTTGGATATAACAATCTTGTCGTTGACTATACTGGGCTTATGTATATGCTTGACAATTATGAACACGATATTGTTTTTGATGTTACGCACTCTGTCCAAAAACCCGGAGGACTTGGGTCTAGTTCAGGCGGTAATCGTGCTTACGTGCCTGGGTTGGCTCGTGCTGGGAGCGCTCTTGGGATTAGAAGTTTTTTCTTGGAAGTCCATCCTGACCCTGATCTAGCACCTAGTGATGGTCCTAATATGTTACATTTAAAAGACTTTGAAGATGTAGTTAAACAAATCAAAACTATAAGTGATGCAGCAACAGGATACACGTGGCTATGACAACAGCAATACTAATACCAGCAAGATATGCAAGTACACGTTTTCCTGGTAAAATGATGGCAAAGTTAAATGGTACGCCATTGATTGAACATGTATACAATCGTTGTGTTGCTACAGGATTAGATACATATGTACTAACAGACCATCAGGACATATACAACTACATGGCCGCCGACAAATGTATTATGACACAGGATGCAGAAAACGGAACAGAACGTTGTATGCAAGTAATCGACAAAGTGTTTGAGTATGATAGATATATAAATGTACAAGGCGATATGCCTGATATTACAAGCGATATTATTCGTGCAGTTGAAAACGAACTACAACGCAGTGATGTAGCAACTGCATACACACCGATGGATTTTAACTTGCGAAATGATCCAAACAGTGTTAAAATGATACACAGCAGAGGCAGGGCACATTGGTTTTTACGTGCAAGCCTTACATACGGTGATCATCACTTAGGCGTTTATGGCTACAACAGAGAAGCCAAGGCAATGTACACTACTAGTAGAAAGTTTATAGAAGAGGATATTGAAAAACTTGAACAGCTACGCTGGATACAAAACGGTATTAAAATTGGCGTAGTAGAAGTTGAGTTTGACGGTATTGAAATAAATTCACCACAAGATCTAAAAGATTGGCACAATAAAAATGAGATATGAAATAACTAAAACTGACCAAAAAGCAATAGACGAATGGTTATCTAACGGAAATAAAATAGACGTATGTCCGCCCGGGGCAAGGACCGAACAAGACGATATTGTTTATACTTGGGGTAAGAAAAAGAAACCAGCAGCAAAGAAATCAAAAAATGCCAAATAAAGAACTAGACTTGTTTAAAGTACTAATACCAGCAATCGATAACAACATGAAAGAGTTATACGATGCTGCTAGTGATGTTGGCAAAAAAGATATTAAAGGCGACTTATGGAATCTTAACAGATACATAAGTAGTGTCAAAGGCAACTTTGAAAAAACAGCACTAGCAGTTTTTAAAGTAAATGAATACTATAATAAAAACTGGAATGTATTAGGCGGCACAAATCACATTAAACTACAGTGGCAGTTGTTGTGTGTTTCAGGCAATACAGGAAAACAACAGTTCCATCCGTGGATCGGACTAAAGAAAAAGAAAGACGATAGTAGTAAATCGGTAAAACTATTATCACAAATATATCCTAATATGAAACTTGATGAGGTCGAAACACTTGCTAGAATATCTACAAAAAAAGAAATCAAGCAACTTGCAAAAGATCACGGATACGAAAAAGTTGACATCTAAATATACATGTGAATATTGTAATAAAAGTTATTCAAAAGAGAGTACTCTTATTGCCCACATGTGTGAGCCAAAAAGACGTTGGCTACAAAAAGATGAAAAACGTGTACAAGTTGGATTGTATGCATTCCAAAGATTTTATATATTAAGTGCAGGTAATAAAAAAGAAAAATCATACGAAGAGTTTGTCAAGAGCAGTTTTTATAATGCCTTTGTTAAGTTTGGAAGTTTTGTTAATAATGTTCGTCCCCTTTATCCTGATAAGTATATTGACTATGTTGTTACTAGTAATGTAAAACTTGATCACTGGTGTAGAGAAGAAATGTATGAAAAATATGCCAACGAGCTTATTCGTAAGGAAGGCGTACAGACTGCACTTGAACGTAGTATTGATACTATGGTAAAATGGGCAAAAGAAAATAACAGTTTGTATAATAATTATTTTTCAGGTGCTAGTACAAATAGAATCACTTGGGATATTAGAGACGGTAAAATATCTCCGTGGTTAGTATTAAACTGCAAAACAGGTAAAGCTGCACTAAATAATTTTAATGACGAACAGTTAACTATGTTAGGCACAGTACTAGAACCAAGTCATTGGGCAATGCGATTTAAACGTAACCCACGTGATGTCGAACTAGTAAAACAGGTTGCAAAGGAAGCACAACTATAATGAATCGAAAACTACTAGATGGCACCGAAGTACCAGCATTGGATATACCTGTAGTATTAGTTGTTAAAACAAAGTGTCCAGGTAAGTATAAACTGGTTGACATGGAAACTGGATTAGAGTATATTGGTGTTATACCAGAATCCAATGACGGATATTTTTGGAAGAGAACTGATGCCTGATATTGATATAGACTTTGCAGACAGAGATATTATATTATCTCAGCTCAAGCATCGTGTGGCAAAACTAGACACAGGCAAGAAGCACAACACAGGAATCTATGCTACAGAGATTCCACATAATCCTATTGACAACTTGGCCACAGTTGAACACAAGACCGCAGACGAACGTGGCTATTTTAAACTAGACTTCCTTAACGTAAGCATATACAAAGACGTTAGGAACGAAACACACCTAGCACAACTAATGGAACAAGAACCTATCTGGAAACTGTTAGAACATGCAGATTTTAGTAATACAGTGTTTCATCTCAACGGGCACAGCGAGTTACTAAAAGTACTAAAACCTACTTCAGTAGAACAACTAGCAGCAACACTAGCAATCATTAGACCGGCCAAAAGATATCTAGCAAATGAAAGTTGGAATACAATAATGGAGGAAGTTTGGAAGAAGCCCGAGGAAGGGTACTACTTTAAGAAAGCACACGCTGTTAGTTATGCAGTAGCGTGTGTAGTTCATATGAATTTATTGTGTGAACAACTTAGCGAGCAGGCTTCCGCATAACTTGAACACTTTTTCGTTTGATACGTTTTATAGTTAGATTGTTTAAGTTAACACACGGCCCAACAATAACTTTAACATCTTTGGTATTCATTGTCATTAGACTATAACTAATATCTTGTATTTCTTTACGTAAGAAAATATTAATAGGAATCATTCTGTTTGATTCCCACCACCATATTTCACCAAGTTCAATCAATAACTCTTTGTGTGCTGACGTTTTGAGTTTAGTGTATAGATACATGGTTGTTACTGTTACATCTTGATTAACAATAATTCC
>Ga0209138_1002045_pt1 | contig 15976 bp, 16 predicted proteins | sample SaaInl3SG_22_DNA_FD_184645 | JGI IMG/M metagenome (GOLD analysis project Ga0209138, IMG submission 184645) | Marine microbial communities from expanding oxygen minimum zones in the Saanich Inlet - ESP_153SG_22_DNA (SPAdes) (version 2) | ecosystem: Environmental > Aquatic > Marine > Intertidal...
CCATATGTTGCATGAGATCGGGCGCGAGCCGACCCCCGAAGAGCTGGCAGAAAAGCTGTCCATGCCGCTGGACAAGGTACGCAAAGTGCTGAAAATCGCTAAAGAGCCGATTAGCCTGGAAACCCCGATAGGCGATGAAGAAGACAGCCAGCTGGGCGATTTCATCGAGGATAAAAACGCGGTTCAGCCTCTGGATGCGGCTATCCATTCCAACTTGCGCGAGACGACAACACGGGTGCTGGCCAGCCTGACCCCGCGCGAGGAGCGGGTGTTGCGGATGCGGTTCGGGATTGGCATGAATACCGATCACACGCTGGAAGAGGTGGGCCAGCAATTCTCTGTCACGCGCGAGCGTATTCGCCAGATCGAGGCCAAGGCCCTGCGCAAGCTGAAACACCCGTCCCGTTCACGCAAATTGCGTTCCTTCCTGGAACATTAAGCCAGGCCACAGGCCAGTGTTTCATACATGGGATCGGTTTTAGGGCTTGCAAAAAAATTGCCGATGCGCCAATAAGGCGGGGCAAGCATGGCCGGCGGCGATATCGCCCTGTCTGGCCAGTTAAAATTTGGGGGCCTGTAGTTCAATTGGTTAGAACCCACGGCTCATAACCGTGTTGTTGCAGGTTCGAGTCCTGCCGGGCCCACCATTTTTCCCCCCTTGTTTTTTGATAAGTTAATTTCAGCCAAAACTTTTCTTCATCTGTGATCAGATTTACACCTAAAAACTGAAAATATTTTTAAAAAATTAATCTTTTGTTAATTTATTTGTGCTATCAGATAAGAACATAAGGGGTACATACAAAGGCTGATTTCGTGATTTTAGACAGTTTGTGAGGGGTTTAGCTGCAGTCTATGTGAATTTTTCTCTTTAACGGAGGGGGATGTTGGCATGAGGACACAGCAACAGTTTGTTGACCTGCAACCAGAGCGTGACACTGCGCAAATTTTTAAATTAGGTGAGTTATTTTCTGGCTCTGGCGGGATGGCACTTGGTGCGCATCTGGCTGGAAATGGAAATGCCGGTTTTCAGCATATTTGGGTAAATGACTATGACAGGGATGCCTGTCGCACCTTTACCCATAATTTTTCAATTTTGCCAGAGCATGTCATTTGCAGTGATGTGCGCGAGCTTGATTTTAATCATCTTTCCCCGATTGATGGGCTGGTGTTTGGCTTTCCCTGTAATGATTTTAGCGTTGTTGGGGACAGGCGCGGCATTGCTGGAAATTTCGGGGGGCTGTATCGCTGGGGTATAGAAGCACTGAAACGCTTTCAGCCGCTTTTCTTTGTGGCAGAAAATGTAAGCGGTTTGGCATCTAGCGGCAATGATTTGGACGTGATCAAGGACGCAATGATGGCTGCTGGCTATACCATTTTTCCTCATGTTTTTCGTTTTGAGCAATATGGTGTTCCCCAAAATCGGCATAGAATTATCATTGTCGGTTTTCGCAATGACCTTGAAATTACCGATTTCAAACACCCGCAACCTACCACTAAGGATAGGCCGGTAACCAGCCGTGAAGCGTTACAGAATATTGATGAAGATGCCCATAATAATGAGCGAACAAATCAGTCTGCAACTGTAATTGAACGGCTGAAACATATTAAGCCTGGCGAAAATGCCTTTACAGCTGACCTGCCGGAACATTTACAGCTTTCCTTAAAAAGCGGGGCGACCATCAGCCAGATTTACAAGCGGCTGATGCCCGATAAGCCATCCTATACTGTTACAGGTTCAGGCGGGGGCGGCACACATATTTATCATTGGAGCGAAAACCGCGCCCTTACCAATAGAGAGCGCGCGCGCCTGCAATCCTTTCCGGATGATTTTGTTTTTATTGGGGGCAAGGGGTCTGTTCGCAAACAGATAGGGATGGCGGTTCCGCCAGAAGGGGCGAGGCAGATTTTTAATTCGGTGCTTGATGCGTTGCAAAGCCGTCAACTGGAAAGCCAATGCTGATAACCGATCTGTATAACGATATTTTAATCAAACCAGCGCAAGCACCAGAAATTGATCGATTAAAAATCATCAGTGGATTTGCTACTGGCAATTTTGCTGGCGACCATATGAAACAGCTGGGGCTGATGAAAAAACCCCTTAATGTTGAGCTGATAGTTGGCATGACCAGCTCAATGGGGATTGAAAGGGGACGCCATCTGATCTTGCAGAATCTGGCACGGGATATACCGCACAATATCAATTTTTCCTGTCGATATGTGTGTGATGCGCCCCCTGTACATGCAAAGGCTTATTGCTGGTGTTCGGGCGAGAAGCCGATATCTGCCTTTGTGGGTTCAGCCAATTATACGCGTACAGCCTTTAGTACGAAGCAGACCGAAGCCATGATGGATGCAGATGCCGGCCTGGTCGCTGCCTTTCATGAAAGCGTGAATCTGAGAACGATTAGTTGCCTTGAGGCAGGGGTGGCTGACAGGATTACTCTAACGCAAACAAGGTGGCCAAAGGAAAAATCTGAACATAGTGTCGAGCTTTCCCTGCTCACCCGGCATGGTGACACCCCTACTGCGTCTGGCATTAACTGGGGGCAGAGGGAAAACAGAAACCGCGATCAGGCCTATATCAATATTTCAGCAGAAATAAATAAAACAGGTTTTTTCCCAGAAAGACGGGTAAGTTTTGCGGTTGAAACCGATGATGCCCAAAATTTTGTTATGGTGCGGGCGCAAGATTCAGGTAAAGGGCTGCATACCACGAATAGCAACGCGCTTCTGGGTCGATATTTAAGAAAAAGAATGGGCGTTTCATCAGGTGAATATGTGACGCGCCAGCATCTTCTGGCCTATGGCAGAAGCACAGTTACCTTCACCAAAATCGATGATGAAACCTATCTGATGGATTTTTCTGTTTAATGTTAGAGCCTATTGCAAGAGTCTTAACTCCCCCTATCACGTGCAGTCCGGCTCCGGGTGCGGTTTGATGTAGATAATTTGCCTCAAAGTCTTAGGGGAATTTTTTGAGGTCACGGTAAAAATTTTCGTGCGCGCCGAGAGCCAAAAGGGTGAGTGTAATGGTTTGAACATGATAGCTATATGCCAACAGTGTAAGCTGGTCGACCATCTTGAACTTATAAACGAGAATCCCGGCCAGATCGCCAGTCTTGGCTTGTCCGATATCCGGAGCATTCATAATGGCCTTGACGGCTGTGTCCAGATCACTCTTCTGATTTGAGTGGAGCTTTTTGACTTCCCTTTTGAACAGGTTTGTTTGCACCACCTGCATCGTCAGGTGCCAAATTGAAAGGGGGTGACCTCGCCCGTCTCTGCTTCCTGCCGGGCAAGAAGAATGTCTTTGATAAAGCTGTAGGGCAAATCGGGGTTCTCTTCCGAGATTTTACCAATTCGTGACCAATATTCGATCTGTTTGGGGATCGAGCGGTGATATATATCGCCATATTTGCGCGCTTGATTGACCAGATCGTCGGAAAGTTTCACGGACATAGGCATAATAGCCCCCCTCAAAAAATATGAATAGTGGGATCAAAATATGCCAAAAAGACGCAAAATACAACCTAAAGCACACTTTTAAGCCAGAAAGAGTACCTCTTTCTCTGCCAAACCCGCCAGAGCCAAAGGAAAGACCAGGCTGCCGGTTCAGGATATGCAGGCCATCCTGGATATTGTGCGGCAAATCCTTGTTTAAATGACAATTTGTCAAATTTTCTGTTCGACGTTTATCGATAGTGCCTGATAAGCCCCCCCATCATGCCGGGATGCCGGTGGCTTCTGCGGTCAGGGTGGCTTGCAGGAATAAAGATTTATCTGCGCCCAAATCGATTTCATCTATCGCTTCGGACAGGCTGGTTTCAACAGATTTTGCCCCGGCTTCGGTGGCGCGGCGCATGGCCATTTCTGTGGCGGCCTTTCGGGCGATATCCAGTGCGTCTTGCAAACTGGCACTGTCTTTCAGCCCGTCTGGCAGATGGATGCGGAACACCCCGTCCTTGGGCTGGGTGACCAGTATCATCACCCGCTGGCGCACCGAACCTGCGGCTGCCCCTACTGCCCCTGCAACCTCTGAAAAGGGCGGGACAATCAGCTCTGCACCCAGCAGGCGGGCAATATCGGGGTAATAGGCGGCCGCTGATGCCCCAAGGGCTATCAATGGCAGTTTCAGGTCAAGCCCGACATTGGCAATCTGGCGGCTATTTCCGGGGCGAGTATTTCCGGGGCGGGTACTGGATGGGCGCTGGCTATGGGAGGCGATTTGTGCCTGCCTCAAACTATTGACCAGAAAGGCAGAAGAAGAAACGGTGTTTTCACCCTCGCCCTGTTCGGCAAAACCGGCATCCAGCAAGCTGATGGCCGATTGCAGGGTAAGGGTATCCAGGCTCATCTGGCTGATGGTGTGAATATCTGTGGCCAGCACTTGCCCGGCAGCGGTTTTCTGGCGTGCCAGCAACTGTGCGCCCAGCGCGGCCGCCTCGCCATCAAAGCGGGTAAACTGGCCGGTGATATGAGCCGCATCGGTGGGCGTAAAACAGGAATAAATCAGCAAGCCGCGCCGCACCAGCCTGTCTACCGCACCCAGCGCCACTTGCGTGGTGGCCAAATCTGCCAGGGCGACTGGCGAGCCTGCCATGACCTTTTCGGCCAGCTTGGCCTCTGAGCGGCTGAGCCATTCCGGCACGCCCTCTGGCATCAGGGCAAGGACAAAGCGGCCGTCATGGGGCTGGGCGATAGGCTGATCCAGCTGTTTTTTCAGCTGTTCTTTGATGTCAGGATAATCCTGTGCCAGCAGGCTGAGCGGTATTGCCCGTCTGGGCCCCAGCAATAATCCGGGCTGCATTGCCCGATTATCGGCACGTATCTCGCTATCGCCGCCCAACCCTCTTGTGCGGATATCGGCCGCCTCAACCATCGTGCGCCAGCCGCCAACATGCGCCCCTTCATGGCTCAGCAGAGCCGCCCCATCTTGCAGGCGCGCAATATCGGTGGTCGTCCCGCCAATATCGGCAACCAAAGCCTGTTTTTTATCGGCAAGGAAAGCTGCCCCTGCCAGACTGGCCGCAGGGCCGGACAGGATGGTTTCCACAGGCCGGGTGCGGGCATAATCAACATGCAAGAGCGAGCCATCGCCCTTTACCACCATCAGCGGACAACCAAGCCCAAGATGAGCCATTTGCGCCTCGGTTGCCCTGACCAGCCTGTCCAGCAAGCTGATCAACCGCGCATTTAACAGTGTGGTCAGCGCCCGTCTTGGCCCGCCAAGGGCAGAGGAAAGCTCAAAGCTGCAACTGACCGGAAGGCCGGTATGTTCACGCAATATATCGCGTGCCTGGCGTTCATGTTCAGGATTGCGGGTGGCAAAATGGCTGGCTACGGCAAAGCTGGATACCCGGCCGCGCACCGCCTCTATTGCCTTCATCAGCCCGGCAACATCCAGGCTGGTTTGCGCCCGCCCATCAGGTTTATGCCCGCCGGCAATCGCAAAATAGGGCTCGGCTCCCAGCGCCTCTTGCAGGCCAGACCGGCTGAGGATGTGATCATCAAAGCCTATCAGGATAAGACAGCTTGCCCCGCCAACACTTTCCACCACCGCATTTGTGGCCAGAGTGGTCGATAGGCTGACCAGACGAATATCCGCGCTACTTCCCCCAAAAATAGCCAACGCATCGGCCATCGCTGCGCCCACACCAACCGATAAATCATGGCGGGTGGTGAGCGATTTGGCATGGGCGACCACTTGCCGATTTTCAGCATCCAAAAGGGCGGCATCGGTAAACGTCCCGCCAGTATCCAGACCAAGAATAAGGGTCATGTCTTCACCCTTTTATCCGGCCGAGACAAGAGACATTGGTTCTGCTTTTTCGGCGCGGGTGAAAAAAGCGCCTATCCAGCTGGCCACTATGTCTGCATCTGTCTTGCGGGTCAGGCTGGCCAGTGCGCTATCGGTACGCTCATTGCCCACGCGCTCGCGGATGACCTCGAGCAAGGCAGCAGAATATTCTACGCCAAATTCCGGATGACCTTGCAGACAAAAAATATGCCCTTCCTTGGCAAAGCCGCCAATGGCACAAAAGGGGCTGGTCGCAATGGTTTTTGCCCCTGCCGGCAATTTGATGACCTGATCCTGATGAAAATAGATAAGCGAAAAATTATCGATTTCCGGCATCCAGTCCGCCTTGTCTGCGGCATGCATATCACGCACGCCAACCCCCCAGCCATCTGGCCATTTTGTCACTTCCCCGCCAAGCGCCGTTGCCACAGCCTGATGGCCAAAACAAATGCCGCATACCGGCTTTTTGGCCGCATCACAAGCACGAATAAAGGCAAAAAGCGGCTCTAGCCAGCTATGGGTTTCATATACTCCTGCCGCAGAGCCGGTAATAATATAGCCATCAAAATCATCGATATGGGCAGGCAGCTCACCATCAAAAACAGCCAGGCTGGTAAAGGTAAATTGCGGGGGCTGGCTATCGCTGGCCGGGCGGTTTAGCAGCCGGGCGAACATTTCCGGATAATCTGGAAAGCTATCTGAAATGGCCTTGTTGGTCTGGCCAGTGCGTAAAATCGCAAGATGCATCAAAACCGCTCCTTATGCTCGATAGCCAGGCAAATTATCTGCCTGACCTTTTTTCTTTTATCGGAATTTACGCTGTCAGGCTATCTCAGAATAGACGCAGCAGGTCGCCCGGCTTTCAGCTATCGGCTCTCTTCCCTGTTGGGCAGGGCTATTCCGGGTCATTCTCTGCCTGTTTTTGCAACAGATATTCCAGCACAAATAACCGAAGTGTCCCTGAAAGCCCACCGCCATTTTGCGGATCGCGGCCATCATCTATCTCCGATATGAGGCTGGCAACCGATTGTTCGCGCATGGCGGCAATATGGCAGATTTGCTGCCAAAATTCCGCCTCCAGAGAGATAGAAGTAGCATGGCCATGTAAAGATACAGAATATTTTTTCATGGCTAATCCTATGGTCTGTTATCCCTATCGGTCAGCCGAAGACAGGCTACGGCCTCGATATGGGTGGAATAGACAAATTGGTCGACCAGCGTCACGCTTTCCAGGGCATAAAGATTATCTGTCATCAGGCTGGCCAGGTCGCGTGCCAATGTCCGCGGATTACAGGAAACCATGAATATCTGGTCAATTCTGGCATGGCGCAGCTGTTCTATCTGGGCGTCTGCGCCCTGTCGCGGCGGGTCAAGTATGACGCTGTCTATCTCTTTTAATTCTGCTGGCAGAAGCGGGGCAACAAACAAATTGCGGCGCTCGAACCGGGCTTGCTGGCCAAATCCGGCTTGATGGGCGGCGCTCTCAAATGCAGAAATGGCCGGGCCATCTATATCTATGGCGTGCAGATGAACCCCCTTTGGCAACAGACCAGCAGAGAGCGTGCCTACCCCGCAAAACAGATCCAGAACATGGCTGTTATCGGCAATTTTGCTGGCAATAAGGCCGCGCATCACCTCTTCGCCTTCTGCACTGGCTTGTAAAAAAACAGCAGGCGGCAAAATAACAGGCACGCCAAAGCTGGAAAGCCGTGCCTGTTTTGGGGCAAGCAAGGTGATAGCTTCGTTGCTGCCTGGTTGCAAAAGAGACAGGCGTGCTATGGCTGAGAGCATATTTCCCTTTGCAGCTGTGCTGGCCATAACCGTTTGCTGGTCGCCAGCAATTTCACCATCCGGTAGCAGGGTGATATCTGCGCCTTCTGCCAGCAGATTAATATGCAAGCGGCCTGTATCGCCATTTTGCAAGCCGGCAAATGCCCAGCTTTCGAGGGGCGCAAGCAGCGCTTTAATCTGGGGGTGCAGGATAACACATCCCTCGACCGGTTCAATAAAATGGGTTTGCCGGCCAAGAAAGCCAAGAATGGCCGCCTCACGGGTGCGCCGATAAGAAAAGGTCGCGCGGCGCCTGGTGTCCTCTTCTCCCCAAAAGGGGGGCAGCCAATTGACCAGTCCGATACCGGCATCCATCAGGCATTTTTCCAGAAAGCCGGTCTTCCAGTTTTGATAGCTTTTCTGGCTCAGATGCTGGAGCTGGCATCCGCCGCATTTGCCAAAAGCCGGACAGGGGGCATCGCGCCGTTCCGGGCTGGCTTTTTGCAGCTCTGTCAGGCTGGCGCGGATACCTTGTGCATTAACCGCCTCCGGCTGGGCGATAACCACCTCACCGGGCAGGGTTTCCGGCACAAAGACAGGATAGGATTTTGGTGTGTAATCAAGGGTATATTCAGCCTGACCCACCCCATCCCCGCGTCCGCCAATATGGGTGATTTCCAGCGTGACAGGCGGGCTATTGCGCGGCAATTTTTTCAGGTTTTCGCGCCCCGCCTGATGATGTTTCTTTTTCAGGCCAGCCTGTTTTTTTGTCCGCCAATGGCGGGAATGTGGGCGCATATTCTTTTCCAGCTCACCATACCAATTTTTTCGGTGTTGCCTGGCCTAGTGGCTTAAAGAACGACTAAACCAGATAACTCTGCCTATAATTCTTATATCATCCAGATTGCGCTGATAAGCAGAATATTGCGTGTTCGCATTGGAAATTCTGGCAAGTATCGGATCGGTATCGGGAATAACCTCAATCCGTTTCACCATAATGCCGACCCCGTCAAATATCGCAAAAATGCCGGGCGGGCTGGCGATACTATCCATGATATTCATCATGACCGCATCGCCATCGGATAAAACAGGCTCCATCGAGTCCCCGCGAATCTTTAGCAAACGAAGATCAGCCGGATTGCCCTTGTATATCTGGTTAAGCATGGAGTGATGGAAAACCCATTTATCGCGCGCTTTTTCTATTTCCGCAGGGGTGCGATAGAGATCAGCCGGATCCTCTATATTGATAAAGGGAATGGTGGCATAAAGCGTGGTTGTGGTCGCAGGCATATCATCATCTCGCAAACTTGCTTCATCTATATGTAACAGCTCGGCCAGCTTATGTCGCAATTCTTCTGGCAGGCGGCGCGGTGTGCCGCGATTCAGATATTGATGGAGATAGGCATCATTTTTGCCAAGCTCTCGTGATAAGGTGCGCAGCAAGCGTGGGGCATGGGCGCTTAAAGCGGCCAAAACCCGTTGTCTTTGTGTGTCTGTATTACGTTTCATCATCTTTTTTCCATCCAGCAGTTTGAAGTTGAACGATAGCCTTCTTTTTAAAAGACTTTGAAAAAGTAAGCGGCTGTTCATATTTGAAATCAATTATACCAGTGGATGATCCGAATTGGCTATAGTAAAAATAGGAAAAATCCTATAACTATCTTAAAAATAATATCCCTCTGAAAAAATCGGCAAAAAAATGTCTGAAGATGTAAAAGAATTGCTGCGTCAGGCAGCGATAACCATATCTGCCTTGCCAGTATCCAGCCAGGACAGGCCGTTAAAAATGCGTTCTGCTTGGCCGGAATTCATCCAGAAGACACATCCGTTTATGCAGCAAAAAGGGCGGAAGATATCCATCGTACCGCACCCGGATGAAATTGATAAAGCATCTGAAATACTGGATAGTTTAAACAAATTATCCCCGGATAGAAGACGGCTTGTCTGGGCGCGAGCCTGCGGTGTGCCCTGGGCAGCTTTGCAATTGCGCTATCATGCCAGCCGAACCCATCTTAATATGCGATATAAAAAAGCGCTGGCCGAATTTTTGCAAATTCATCGAAAGCATTAATTTTCTGCTTGACAAATAGCACAAAATAGGATAAATCCTAAGTTACAATGTGCATTTCTCTCTTCCTCCAGGAGAAGTCTGCCAGTTTTTTCCTTACATGAGCCATGATATGCCCGACAGGATGCCGCTTGCAGGTAAAGTAGCGGCGCGGGCAGCTTTTCTGCTCTGTCTGGCCCATTCAGGCAATGTCACCATCGCGGCAGAATTTGCCGGCTCTTCGCGGGCGACCCTGTATAATTGGCGCACACAAGATAATGTTTTTCGCGCGCAATGGAATGAAGCCTTGCTGGAAGCAGCTGACAGGCTGGGCAATATTGCCTGGCAACGGGCGGTAAAGGGAGTGGAAATGCCTGTTTTTTACCAGGGCGAGCAAATTGGTAGCCGGCAGATTTTCTCGGACAGATTGCTGGTCTATCTGCTTTCTTATGCCCGGCAGAACAAAAAACAGGCTGACGCTGTGAAGATGCCGGATCAGGATAGCCTATATGCCGAATTTGAAGCCAAGCTTGCTGCCCTTATTGGTACAGACAAGCGCTGAACAACGCCGCCTTCTTTTGCAAGGATTTAGCGGCCAGCATCTGCAAGCGCTCGGCTATCTGTGGCGTTTATGGGCTCGCGATAAACAATTACCGCCCCAAGGGAACTGGCAAGTCTGGCTGTTGATGGCCGGGCGCGGCTTTGGCAAAACCCGTGCCGGGGCGGAATGGATACGCCGGCAAGCTGAAAGCGGAAAAAAGCCTGCTCTGGGGCTGGTAGGGGCAACCTTTGATGATGTGCGCCATGTGATGGTCGAAGGCCCTTCTGGTATATTATCTATATCGCCAAAGGATACGCGCCCGCAATGGTTTGTCAGCCGGCGCAGCTTAATCTGGCCAAACGGCGCGCGAGCAACCGTCTTTTCTGCCGATAGGCCAGATCAGCTTCGTGGCCCTGAATTTGAATTTGTCTGGGCAGATGAAATCGCAAAATGGCGATATGAAGAAGCCTGGATAAATTTGCGTTTATGTATGCGAAGGGGGATGGCGCCAAAAATACTGGCCACCACCACCCCGCGCCCGAAAATGTGGCTAAAACAACTGGCAGAAGATAGTCATACGCGAACGGTCAGCGGCAGTAGTGCCGAAAATGCGGCTAATCTGGCACCTGGCTTTGCCGAGATATTGCGCGCTCAACTGCAAAGTGAAGACCTTATTCGTCAGGAATTGGAAGGGGCATTATTAAGTGCCTATGCCGGAGCATTATGGACACGCGATCAGCTGAACGCGCTGGTACGCGATATGCCCCGTCGCGGAGACTTGCCCCGAATTGTGGTGGGCGTTGACCCGGCCATAGGCGGCAAGGATGAAACCGGCATTATTGTCGCGGGCAAGGACAAGGATGGCCTGTATTGGGTGCTCGAAGATGCCTCGCTGCATGCCCCGGCAGATATCTGGGCACAAAAAGTATGCCGCATGGCCGAGAAATGGCGTGCAGAAGCGATAATTGCAGAGGTTAATCAGGGCGGCGAGCTTGTCCGCCATCTTTTGCATAATAATCGGCTTGCCCGTTCGGTCATACCGCCTATACGTTCGGCACGTGCCTTGCGCGGCAAAACAGATAGAGCGCTGCCTATTGCGGCTGCCTATGCCAGAGACGAAGTGCGTCACGCTAAGAGCTTTCACAATTTATGTGACCAGATGGCGATGAGTGTTCCGGGTATTACCCAGAACCCGTCACCTGATAGGCTGGATGCGCTGGTTTGGGCGTTAAGCTATTTGATGCGCGGCGCAGAGACCAGCAGTGAAGAGTTGCGCCTGTAGCGCTCTTGGCCTGGATACATATCAGGCATTAATAAATGACCCACCCTTTTTTAACAGGAATATAAATGGAAGAAATTGCCATAAGAAGCCGTGCCTGGCAGGTGATGGCACCGGAACTGGAGCTGGTAGCCGATTTGCGCGGCGGTACGCACAAAATGCGGCAGGCCGGTTTGCGCTGGCTTCCACGAGAAGCAGCTGAAAGCTGGACGGCCTGGCGTACGCGTCTGAACAGAACCATTTTATTTAACGGGTTCGGGCGCACAGTTCAGGCCTTGAGCGGCAAGCCATTTTCTGAACCTGTGCAATTTCTGGATGCCCATCCCGAGCTGCAAAAATTAAGCCGCAATATGGATAGCTGCGGCACAGGCCTGGATGAATTTGCCCGGCTATTGCTGACCCATCTATTGCTGGACGGGATGGTGCATGTTCAGATAGACAGGCCGGCAAAGGGCGGGGAGGTATATTTTGTGCTACGCCCGGCCTCGCAGGTGATAGGCGCGCATCGAAACCCCGATGGCCAGCTGGAAGAGGTACGGATTGCCGAGAGTTTTTCCCGCAAAAAAGGCCGCTTTGGCGACGAGCTGGTCGAAGCGGTTCGCCATATCACGGACAGGCAATGGAGCCTGTGGGTACCAAAGGATACAGGGCGTTCCGGCTGGCAGAAAATGGCCAGCGGTCGCCATGATTTTAACCGCGTTCCGCTGATCACCTTATGTGTTCAGCCTACCGGCTTTATGATGGGACGCCCGCCTCTGATTGACCTGGCCTGGCTTAATCTGGCGCATTGGCAATCTTCGAGCGACCAGCGCCATATCCTGCATGTTGCGCGTGTGCCTATCCTGTTTGGCCGGGCATTACAGCTTGGCCAGAATGAAATTGAAATAGGGCCAAATCGCCTGATTTTAGCCGATGACCCGGCAGCAGATTTGAAATTTGTTGAACATAGCGGGGCGGCTATTGAAGCCGGAAGACAGGATTTAAAAGATCTGGAAGAAAAAATGGCCATGCTGGGTCTGGATATGTTGAGCCAGAACACAGGGCCGGTTACCGCGACCGCGCGCCAACTGGATATGGCACAAAATCACGCCGCCCTCTTTGGGGTGGTTAGTCAGCTGGAAAATGGCTTGCGGCAGATGTTTGCACAGGCCGCTTCCTGTTTGGGGTTATCCCCGCCGGCGGCCGGCCAGATAAAAATAAGCCGGGGGTGGCTACAGCAAAATGGTTCAGCCGAGCTGGCCAGATGGCTGTTGGATGCCCGCCAGACAGGCGAGATATCCCAGGAAGAATTTTTACAACAGGCCGCCCATCGCGGCTTGCTCGATCTCAGCCTGCCCTCTGGCTAGAGTGCAACAAAATTATCGTCTGACCGCCTTTTGCCCAGCTGGCAAAATGGCGGTTTTTTTATGCCCTTCACCCACCTTGAATAAGGAGATAATTCCCATGTCGGATAATCCGGATACCCCCATCGAAATAGAGGCAGAAGACCCGCCTGTGCCAGCCCAAACAGACCCTTTGGAAACCGGGAAACCGGAAACGGACACACCGGCTGTGCAGACCGATTTGGACGCGGTAAAAACAAAAACGCCGCCAGCTGCCCCGCCCCAGCCCTCGCATCGCGGAACAGGCAGCCAGCCCGATAGCCATACCGAATTGCCGCAATCTGAAATTGCCTGTCACGATAGCGACCAGATTAATCGCTCGCTGGAAGCTCTGGCCACCGGCAGGGCTGTTTTGCGCTAACCTTTTGTTTTTCTCTCCCCCCACCTCTTTTTTTTACAAACTATCCAGTAAGGAGCTAATTTTATGACTAATCAAATTGAATCCCTGATGCCAAAAATCGTTAGTCGCGGGCTGCTGAGCCTGCGTGAAAAAGCGATTTTGCCGCGCCTTGTCAATAGCAGTTTTTCCCAGGAGGCTGCCCAGCATGGCGAACATATTACCGTGCCGATTTCTGTCCCGATTGAAGTGCAGGATGTTCATCCATCCAATACCCCGCCCAAACCCGAAGGGGTGTCGGTGCATCATCATACTATCAAGCTGGATAAGTGGAAGCGTGCCAGCTTTTATCTGACCGACAAGGAAATGATGCAAATCGAGGCACAAGAGCAGTTCCTGCCCCTGCAAATGGCAGAGGCGATACAGGCTCTGGCCACAGCGGTAAACAGTTCCATTTTCGATCTTTATCCCAAAACAGCACATGCAATTGGCACGCCGGGCGTGACGCCTTTTTCTGCACCTAATAAAAGATCTGTTCCAATAAAGGGGGTAGATGTTGCCATAGAAGCGCGGCGTATCCTTAATCATAGCCATGCGCCGAAAATTGGTCGATTTGGGGTCATGGATTTTGATGCAGAAGCCCAGGCGATTGCCTTGCCGGAGTTTATGGATACCAGCCGTTCTGGCAGCAATGCTATCGTAATGGAAGGCGAGATTGGCAGGCGCTTTGGCATTGACTGGTTTTCAGTGGATAAGGTCGGCCAGGCACCCGATGCCCTCAGCGTTGCCAAGCTGTCCGAGGCGGCGGCGGCTGGTAGTAGACAAATTACGGTAACAGCAGAAATTCAGGCTAATCAGGGGCCGCCCCGGCCAGGTATGGTGTTCTCTATTGAAGATTTGGGGGATTTTGGTTTCCTGATTAAGGATGTTGTTGAGCTGAGTGCAAACAGGTTTCAGCTTTCTATCACACGGCCACTGACAGATGCGGTTACGGCCAATACAAGGTTGGCTCTGCATAAGGATATTCCTGTCAATCTGGTGATGCACCGCGATGCCGTAGCCCTGGCGATGCGGCCTTTGGCACATACGGGTCTGGAAACAGGGGCAGGGGCGCATATGATGTCGGTCACCGACCCGGAAACCGGTCTGTCCCTGCGCCCGGAGGTTAGTCGCCAATATAAACAAACCGTCTGGGAATTTGATATTCTCTGGGGGGTGGATATGGTGCGCCCTGAATGGGCGATATCTCTCATTGGCTAGGGGCGTATATCTGGCCAAATTGGCCCAGCCGGATGAGCGGGTACGGATAAGCTATCGCCAAACCGATCAGGAGCTGGTGGTGTGGTTGTCAGCTTACCTTGCCCAACGACATCGCAAATATCGAAACTGGCATCTTTGCGGGCCGGTAGAATTTCTTTGCCCGCCTCTTTGTCTGTCACAATTTATTCTCCCCAAATCGATAAAGGCAAAGCCATGACAGAACAGCCATATCTTGGCGTGGATGAAGCGGTGATATATGCCGAAGAACGCGCCCTGAAAGGGTTTCAGGGACAGGCTGAAACAGATATCAGGGGCGCGTTATTGCGTGCGTCTGAACAGATAGATGCCAGCTTTATTTTTTCCGGCAGTCCAGCCTCTGCCACCCAAAAGCGGGGCTGGCCACGAACCGGGGTACGCGATTTGGGCGGCCAGGAAATTGGCGATATCCCGCCTGTTATCTATCAGGCGGTGGTTGAACTGGCATTGGCCTATCTCAGCTCGGAAGCGGATGCAGAAATCCTGCTTGGTCAGCGTGGTCATATTCAGACAGAGAAGATAGGCGATATTTCTGTTTCCTATCAAAACTCGCCTGCCTCGCGCCGGGCACGTCTGTATCAGCTATTGCACCCTCTATTACAGCCCGCCAGTCATACAAGGATTATCCGAACATGACAGACACTAGACCCCCGGATCAAAACGCCCCGGATCAAAAATCAGGGCATCCAAACGCCCCGGATCAAAAATCAGGGCATCCACATCAGCAGGCAGGCGCATATAGTCCTGTCTCTGCCGGACGGCTGAGAGATGCCATTACCCGCTTTGGGGCAGATGCAAAAGCCTCAACCGCGCTGCCAGCAGATGCAAGACTTCCGGCATGGAAGGCTGGCCATACCAGCCGGCAAAGCTGGCCAGCCAAAATTTTGATAAGCGACTACGCCGTGCGCCCAAATAGCCAGCTTGCCAATGGCCAGAATCTGGGACAGGTTACACAAGCGCAAGCTCTAATCCTGTTGCCCGAACAGGCGGTTTTGGACAGCTCATCCGACATCGCCTCTCATGCGGTGGATTGGCAGATTATCAGCTATTTGTTGCTGGCCCGAACAGGCCGTCAGGCCATTTATCAGCTGACCATCATCCGCCGACCAACGATATCATGAGACGGGCTGCTATCCGCCAGGCTTTTGGCCTGAAAACCGCGCAGTTGCTGCCAGCTGAGGTGCAGATTATCTGGGAAAATACTGCCGCTATCAGCCAGACAAATAAAACCGCCTGGCTATATTTGGGGCTGGTCTTTCATACAGATAATGAGGCAGTCCAGATATTGGGGCATCCGGAAAGGCTGATATCCGGGGCATTGCAAGGCTGGCTGGCTGTGCCGGTTGGCAGTGGCATGGACAGGCTGGATCAGCTGATAGATTTGCTCGATAGCGGGCTTGGCCAGCAACATTTTGATAGTGTGGCAACCCGGCGGCTGGACGCAGAATTGCCAATAGAAATACCGCCCTATCACAAGCTGCATTTTTCCATTCCGTTTACCTATTCACCGCCAGCAATAAATAGATA
>Ga0209138_1002050_pt1 | contig 15955 bp, 8 predicted proteins | sample SaaInl3SG_22_DNA_FD_184645 | JGI IMG/M metagenome (GOLD analysis project Ga0209138, IMG submission 184645) | Marine microbial communities from expanding oxygen minimum zones in the Saanich Inlet - ESP_153SG_22_DNA (SPAdes) (version 2) | ecosystem: Environmental > Aquatic > Marine > Intertidal...
ACTTCTTTTTCAAAAGATTCATTGGAAACGGCAATAATTATATTGTATCCTTTTTCATTTGCAAACTGCTCTATTCCTTTGATTACATTTGAAAAAAAATAATGAACAATCTCAGGTATAATTACCCCAATAGTTTTCGTTTTTCTGTTTTTGAGACTGAGTGCGATATTATTGGGGCGGTAATTGTGCGCTTTTGCAAAAGCAATTATTTTTTCACGAGTTTCCTCTCCAATTTCTGGACTGTTTTTAAGGGATTTTGAAACCGTTGAAATTGAAACATTCAATTCATTTGCGATTCCTTTTAGTGTGATACGTTTTTTCATTAGATCAAAAAAGTCCTTTTAAATTTCAAAAATCTAAATTTACACTTTGTAGAATAGTAATGCGATAAAAAATAAAGTTATTAACACTATAACGTTATAGTGATCAAACTATTACGTTATAGTTAATTTTATATTAATACGGACTATGCCCTCATTTATTTTTCTTCTAATTTAGTGCCGTTGAGAAGTGGTTTTATTTAAAATAAACTATATTATGCTATCTAAATTTTTAAAAGTACAACTCTTAGTTGTGTTTATGATTTCTTCTGGGGTCTTTGCTCAACAAGTGGTTTCTGGATCAATAACCGATGAAGAGGGCAACCCATTGCCTGGCGCTACAGTTATCATTCAAGGAACGAACAATGGAGTGACTACAGACTTCGATGGGAATTATTCCATCTCAGTCGAACGTGGTCAAACTATAGAAGCAAGCTTTATCGGCTATCAAGTTACTACAGCCATTGTGGGGGATCAAAATCAAATAAACCTTATCCTAATCGCTGATAATGAGCTTGAAGAGGTTGTTCTCATTGGGTATGGTGCTGTTCGTAAAAAAGACTTAACAGGAACACTTGATATTGTAGGCTCCGAAGACTTTACTAAAGGATCAGTGGTTTCAGCCCAACAACTTATTCAAGGAAAAGTTGCAGGGGTCTCTATTGTTTCTAACAGCGGAGCACCTGGAGATGGTGCTAATGTATTGATTCGAGGTATTGGATCATTAAACCTTAATTCAAATCCATTGTATGTTGTAGATGGAATTCCATTAGACTCTGGTGGAGTAGGAGGTTCTCGAAATGCTTTAAATGTCATCAATCCAAACGACATTGCAAGTATGACCGTATTAAAAGACGCTTCAGCTACAGCAATCTATGGTTCTCGTGCTGCCAATGGTGTTATTTTAATTACAACTAAAAAAGGGAAAACAGGTGAGATTGCATTTGAATTCAGTTCCCGTGCCACTTCTTTTAGCCCAGTCAACAAAATTGATGTTCTAAATGCTGCTGAATTTACCAGTGCAGTAGAGGCTACAAAAGACGCTGATATTATTTCACGCTTGGGAACAAGCGAAACCGACTGGCAAGATGAAATTTATGAACAAGCGATGGGAATTAATACTACTTTCTCTGCAGCTGGAGCTATTAAAGGAGTTCCCTTTAGAGCCTCTTTAGGTCATACCGACCAGGATGGTATTTTAATGGGGGATAATTTTTCTAGAACTACAGGATCTCTCAATATTTCCCCACAATTTCTGGATGGAGATCTTCGTGTCAACCTTACTACTCGTTACGTATTTACCCAAAATGATTTTGCAAATCGGGGTGCGATTGGATCTGCTGCGTTTTTTGATCCAACAAAACCGGTTTTTGACGTGAATTCCCCTTTTGCAAATTATTATACATGGCTAGATAATGACGGAACAAAATTGGCCTTGTCACCAACCAACCCTTTGGCACTTTTAAATTTAACTGATGATGAGTCGGAGGTAAACCGAGTAATCGCCAATGTTAAATTAGATTATGACCTTCCAATTGAAGGATTGACCGCGACAATCAACGCTGGAGTTGACAACTCTACTGGTGAAGGTATTAGTTCCCAGGACGCTAATCTTCCAACGGATGCCGATGGGTTCAACGGATCCAGTAATAACTATAACAACACTTCAACCAATTTACTTTTTGACGCTTATGTGAATTATTTGAAAACTTTTGAAACTTCAAACTTTTCACTAACAGCAGGTCATTCCTATCAAAGTTTTGAATACGATAATTCTTCAAGTGAATCGATCGAATATTTGAATAGTGACGGTACTGTAAATTTAGATACATCCATTACCCAAAGTTTTATAGACAAGTCTAAAAATGTATTATTGTCCTATTTTGGTCGAGCAAATTATTCCATTAATGAAAAATATTTGATTACAGCAACCCTTCGAGCAGATGCCTCTTCAAAACTACCTTCAGAGGATCGATGGGGAACCTTTTTCTCAACCGCTTTGGCGTGGAATATTCACAAAGAAAGCGCTGGAATTGAAAACATATTCAATGAATTAAAGTTGCGATTAGGATATGGGGAAGTAGGAAATGTAAATGGTTTAGGAGACTACAATTTCTTAACTCGCTATACCCGAAGTGACATCCAATCTCGATATGGATTTGGGTCTAGTTTCTTTACTACCTTCCGTCCAGCACCTATTAACAAGAATTTGCGTTGGGAAGTAGGTCAAACCTACAATGCAGGGATTGATTTCAGTTTTGCGAAATTTGGTTTGAGTGGAACAGTAAATGCCTATATCAAAAACACCAATGATTTGATCGCTACTGCAATCGTTGACCCCTTTACTAACTTTGGAACAACCATTGATGCCAATATAGGAGATATGGAAAACAGAGGTATCGAGGTCGAGTTGAATACCACGATTTTTGATACAGAAGATTTCTCATTTAATTTGAACTATAATTTCGCTATTAATGACAATACCATTACACGGTTGGAAAATGAACAAAATGTAGGTGATCTAGGTTTTGGAAATTCGCTTCAACGGCACCAAGAAGGGAAAGCTCCTTATGCATACTATGTTTACAAGCAAATTTATGCAGAAGATGGTCGCCCTATCGAAGGCGCTTATGCAGATCTCAATGGTGATGGTCAAATAAACAATGATGACCGTTATTTCTACAAAGATCCTTATGCTGATATGATTATGGGACTAACGGCATCAATGCGTTACAAGCAGCTTGATCTAACGGTAGTTTCGAGAGCTAGTTTTGGTAATTATAGTTATAACAGTATGTCGGCCTCATCAAACCAATCACAGATTACAAACCTCAATAGATTGTCCAACGTACATAGTGACTATCTAGATACCGGGTTTTTATTCTTCTCGGACAGAAACTCTGTAAGTGATCATTATATTCAAAATGCATCGTTTTTTAGAATCGACAATCTCACTTTGGGCTACACTATCGAAAACGTAATAGGGAAAAATCCTTTGCGAGCCTATATCACAGGCGACAACCTTTTTGTCGAAACAAATTACAACGGTATTGACCCTGAGATTACAGGGGGAATTGACAGTAACTTTTATCCTAGGTCCCGTGCATGGGCGTTGGGTCTAGACATCAAATTTTAATTCACAACTATGAAAAAAATAATTTATTTATTTGCGATTGTTGTTTTGACAACATCTTGTCATAATGATTTGGATCAAAATCCAATTGACCCTGATTTATTTACAGAAGTCGACGTGTATAAAAATGCTGAAAATGCACGCGGAGCGCTAGCGAAGGTATACTCGTCCTTGGCTTTAACGGGTCAACAAGGACCTGCTGGAGATCCTGATATTGATCCTAGTTTGATCGACGAAGGATTTTCTCAATACACACGAATTTTACACACCTTGAATGAAATCACAACAGATCATGCTGTAGTGGGTTGGGGCGACCCAGGTTTACCTAATATTCATGAGTTATCTTGGGACGTAAACAACCCTTGGACAAAAGGAATGTATTTCCGTTTGGGACAAGTAGTCTCTTTTGCCAATTCGTTTATAGAGAACGCTTTAGATTTGGCAAATGAAGATAGCGAAGTGGGATACTATGTTGCAGAAGCACGCTTCATTCGTGCGTATGCTTACCTTCAATTGATGGACATGTATGCGAATGTTCCTTTGGTTACTACTGTTAGCACAGAACTTCCTGAGCAAAGCAACCGCGCAGAGCTATTTGCTTTTATCGAAGCTGAGTTATTGGAACTGGATGGTGCGTTAAAGGAACCTGGAACTAATGAATATGGACGAGTAGATAAAGCCGCTTCTTGGGCTCTTTTATCAAGGCTGTATCTCAATGCACAAACTTATATTGGAGAAGCTAAGTATGCAGAAACAATTACTCAAGCAGAAAAGGTGTTAAATTCCTCCTATGTACTCAATACAAATGACGGTAACAGTAATGGATCTGCCTATGACGAATTATTTTTAGCGGATAATGATACCAATGGAGCACAAAATGAATTTATCTTCTTGGTGCAGTTTGATGGAATCAGTAGTCAGTCTTGGGGCGGTGCTACTTATTTAGTTCATGCACCTATTGGGGGATCAATGAATGCTTCAGAGTTTGGTGTAAATGGAGGCTGGGCAGGTTTACGAACCACAAAAGCGCTTGTGGAAAAGTTCAGTTATTCAATTACAGCTACAAACTCAAATGGAGAGCCTGTCTCTTGGTCTGATTCCCGAGCGATGTTTCATACGGACGGACAAAGCTATGAAATGGCAAAAATTCCAAAATTCACAGAAGGATATGCCGTTACTAAGTTTCGAAATGTAGATGTGAATGGAAATGCTGGCTCAGATTCTTCAGGAGATCATGTAGATATGGATTTACCCCTAATACGTCTTGCCGAAGTATATTTAAACTATGCAGAAGCTATAGCTCGAAGTAGCGGAAATTCTGCTACTGCTTTAGGGTTAATTAATCAATTGCGTACTCGTGCAGGTGCTCCCGAAGCAACCCTAGCAGAGTTCAATACACAATTTGTAATGGACGAAAGATCAAGAGAATTGTATTGGGAAGGCTTGCGTAGATCTGATTTAATTCGCGATGGAAAATTTGTCTCTGGAAGCTATCTTTGGCCCTTTAAATCGGGTGTCGCTCAAGGTGCGGCCTCAGACGATTACCGCAACATATTCCCAATACCCGAAGACGTATTACTCGTTAACACCAACCTTCAACAAAATCCAAATTATTAATTATGAAATCACTTTTAAACATAAAAAAAACAGTAATTGCAGCAGTACTATTGTTCACTACCACTGCATGCGAAAAAGAAGACTTTTTGATCTTCACCGCGACTACAAATGGAACACTTAGTATTCAAAATGAATTACAACCGGTGTACAAACTATCCAATGCAACATCCACTAATATTGCGGAGCGTTTGGTTTGGAACGAACCTGATTTTGACGCTCCTACTACAGTCACTTATTTAGTGGAATTTTCAACGGACACGAATTTTTCAAGTATTGATTTAGACTCTGGTGATACATCAAATAATCATTTTGGTATAAGCATCTCTGATCTCATAGCAATGGCTACTGTTCTTGGTTTGGATGAGGACCCCTCAACAACCAATGATGCGGGGGAACCTAACACAAAGGGAAGTGTTTATGCACGGGTAAAGGCTTTTGCGGGAAGTACATCTAGCGGGGCAAATCAAGTAGTTCTAACTTCGCCTACAGTCATTCTTAACATAGAAATGTTGGAAGCGGCCGCCTCCTGTGAAGATGCCACTTTGAGTACATGGGGGCTTGTTGGTAGTGCGGTAAATAACTGGGGCGGTGATAGTCGAGGATTTGCTGCGGGTAATGATGTTCCCTTCTTATCAAACGGGACGGAAGGTTTGTATAAAGCAGCCTTATATATGTCGGATGGAGAATTTAAGATTCGACAAGATAACGATTGGGGTGTGAATCTCGGTGATACTGGAGCAGATGGTACTTTAGAAGCCAACGGTGACAATATTGCTATTACAGCAGGGAACTACTATGTGGAGTTTAATGAAACCGAAATGACAATTTCTGTTACACCCGCCGACCCTGTTTGGGGAATTGTAGGAAGTGCAACCCTCAATGGTTGGGGTGATGCACCCGACGTGAAAATGATCCCAGATCCTTGTAACGAAGGCGTTTATATAGTTTATGGTGTCACTCTTAGTGATGGTGAGATGAAATTCAGAGCTGATGATGACTGGGGTGTAAACCTTGGAGATAACGGTGCTGATGGAACAACAGACAGTGGTGGAGACAATATCGCTGTTTCTGCTGGAACCTATAATATCACGCTAGACACTGTAAACAATACCTACAGCATAGTAGCACAATAAAAAGACGACTTAGTTTCTTTTTATAACTTTAACTTGGGTCCTCTCTTTGGAGACGACCCAAGTTTTTTTAAGAAAACTCTAAATCAATCCACAAGTAAAAAACACGCTCATGAAATTAAAACCTCCATTATTTATTTTTTCTCTGACTTGTATTGCTATCATCGGATGTGCTAAATCAGTTAAACAAGAACCACTGCTAAAGCATCCAGAAAAAGTCAATACCGTTATTGAAGAATACGTTAGCAATGGGAGTTTTCCCCTACTCTATATGCGGATGGAAAACAAAGCTGGAGAGGTCATCTATGAACATCAGGCAGTTAATGACAGTTTATTGCCTAATACCAAAATTGATGGTGATACTTGGTTTCGAATTTGGTCTATGAGCAAAATCATTACCATTAGTTTACTGCTTGACTTAGTTGAAGACGGGATCCTTGATTTAAATGATCCAATCACAGACTATATACCAGAATTTAAAGATCTTAAAGTTGCTGTCGATGCAAACGGAAAATCACTGGCTTCCATTGCTAATGACTACTTTAAAGAGGCAGGATTTGGTGCGGGTTCCTATGAAAATAATCCTTTATTGAGTGAGCAAAACTGCCCTTGGCAACTGATCGATAATCCGAATCCTATAACCGTTGAACACCTGATCAATCATCAAGCTGGATTCTACTATGCTACGACTCCCTTTAGTTGCTTAAATCAACTAATCGATTCTTTAGACATGAATGGTTTGAATACCAATGAAGAAGTGATCAAAAACATGGCTCAGCTGCCGTTAATTATGGTTCCTGGTAGCAATGAGTTTTATGGGACGAACACTACAGTCCTAGGTTTTGTAGCAGAACGCGCAAGCGGAAAGACACTAGCTGAATTATTAGAAGAGAGAATTAAAAAACCGATGGGTATTGAAGGGCTACGGTATAAAAAAAGTGCTGATATTAATTTATTACCTACCTTTTCTGGAAAAGACGGAAACTTGCGTTTTGCACATCCGGGAGAACTTGACATCATGGGTGCACACACCATTGATTATCGCCCAGAAAGTAAGACTTATTTTGGAGGCGAGGGAATGATTGGAACTGCTAATGGATATGCAGACTTTTTAAGAATGCTATTAAACCACGGAACACTCAACGGTCATCGCTTTTTAGAAGAGACAAGCGTTGAACAAATGTATGCTCCACACACTCAATTGGATAATGAATGGGGTCACAACGGCTATAACCTATGGGTATCAAGTGCTAAAGACCTTGAAATGGGCTATGGAGATGAAGGGCTATGGCGAGGAGGAGGCTATGAACAAACACACTTTTGGGTGGATCCTAAACGTGATTTTGTCGCCGTAATTATGAGCCAAATGTTTGCCGTTCCAGAAGCTGGTCAAAATCGTGACAATCGTATCCGCGGTGCTGTTTATGAACAACTTTTAGCACCATCTAATCAAACTAAGAATTAAATTTTTCACCAATGAAAAAACACATAATCTACCTTTTAATCACCTTATTTGGATTCCAATCATTACTTAATGCTCAACGAATTGAGCGGGTAGAACCCCCTAATTGGTGGGTGGGAATGAAGCATAACACTGTACAAGTATTAGTTTATGGGGAAGATATCAGTCAATGGGAACCACGTGTCGAAAGTCCACACATTCAATTAAAAAAAACAACCCGAGTTAATAACCCCAACTACCTGTTTCTAGATTTATTTATATCAGAAAAGGCAGATGCAACAACTGTCAATATTGACTTCTACAAAGGGAAAAAGAAAGTAGGCTCGCATCAATACCCCCTTCTGGAAAGAGATATAACGATTCCGAGAAAAGGCTTTGACAGTTCAGACGTAATGTATCTGATCACGCCTGATCGTTTTGCAAATGGTGACCCCTCTAATGATGTTATTCCTGGAATGAAAGAAAAGGTGGTGAATCGCCAAGATGAACAAGGCCGCCACGGTGGAGACATCAAAGGAATTAAAGATCGTTTAGAGTATATCCACGATTTAGGTTTTACCGCTATTTGGTTAAATCCAATTTTGGAAAACGACATGTATCGTACTTCCTACCACGGTTATGCAGCAACAGATTTTTATAAAGTTGATCAACGCTTTGGTACAAATGAAGATTATCGACAACTCTGTCAAGAAGCACAAAAGAAAGGGATTAAAATCATCATGGATATGATTTTAAACCACAGTGGTTCAGAACACTGGTTTGTCAAAGACCCGCCTACTCAAGATTGGATAAATCACAACAACACCTATGTCCAAACATCCCATCGACGTACCACACATCAAGATCCCTATGCTTCAGAATATGACAAAAAAGCATTTGTTGATGGTTGGTTTGTTGAAACCATGCCTGATTTAAATCAAAAACAACCTTTAATGGCCAACTATCTTATTCAAAACACTATATGGTGGATTGAATATACTGGTATTGCAGGTATCCGAATGGACACCTATCCTTATCCCGAAAAAGAATTTATGACGCAATGGAATGATGCTATTTTAGCAGAATATCCAGCATTTAATATTGTTGGAGAAGAGTGGTCTTTAAATCCGGCTGTTGTTTCCTTTTGGCAATCAGGAAAAACAAACAGTAATGGCTATCGCTCATCACTACCTAGTGTGATGGACTTTCCGCTTCAGGATGCTTTAATTAGTGCTTTGGTGGAAGATGAAAATTGGAATAGTGGTTGGGTCAAAGTCTATGAGATGCTGGGGAATGATCACCTGTACCCTGATCCCCAAAACCTAGTTATCTTTCCAGACAACCATGATATGGATCGCGTTTTAACCCAGTTAAATGGAGATATTGATTTACTTAAAATGGCCATGATATATTTTTCAACCATGCGCGGGGTTCCACAATTTTATTATGGGACAGAGATCGGAATGAAAAATGACCTGCCTGGACATGGCCAAATTCGAGCTGATTTTCCTGGAGGTTGGCCTGGAGACACTATCAATGGTTTTTCTGGAAAGGGCTTGAGTCCAGTCGAAAAAGACATGAAAAACTTCACCTCAAAATTATTGAATTGGCGAAAAAACAGTGCAGTAATCCACAGTGGTAAATTAATCCAATTCGCACCTGAAAATGGGATCTATAGTTATTTTCGTTATAATGAGGAGGAAACCGTCATGGTGATCTTCAATAAAAATAAAGAGGCTGTTCAACATGATCTTTCCAAATATGTAGAAAGAATAGGCAGTTTTACTCAGGCAATAAATATTTTAGAAAACGAAACGGTTTCTCTTCATGGAAAACTTACCCTAGCAGGAAAAAGTGCTATGATATTTTGTTTCAAATGACTCATAGAATTAGATAGAAAAGATTGAAACATAGGAGTAACTTCTGGAAAACAACAGTTTTATTTCAAGACCAAAAGAGAATCACATTTTGCAAATGTCAAAAAGGATGACTTTTTTTATTTGTAATGGGTAAACGCTATTCGATGACTTATCTTCTGAAAAATAAAAAAAGAAATTTATCAGCTGTTATTTACAGTTTCGGTATTCAAACTAAACCCTTGTTTAACAAAAAGGGATGACTAAGAAGTCAATAATAAATAGAATTACAAAATGGGGTTAAGAAATTAAATTTCCCTCTTCATCCCATTGGGCTAAATCATTTCTTTTGGACTGATCTACAAATTTTGGGATCCAAGATTCGTCGTAGGACATACCATGAGCTTTCAGGACCTCATCAGGTACTCCATCCCAGACATTGGGTTGGTTCCCTTTGTAGCCAAGCTCATTGATTCCAACTTCAGAGGTGAAATAGCCTGTCATCACAAGATTTCTCATCAAAGTGAAAAAACGAACTTCCATTTTTTGTTCGGAAGCCACAGGATCGGGATATGCTATCTGGTCCAAGACTTGATGTTGTTCATCCTCTGAGCAGTTCATAAAATCTTTGTTATAGGTTTTACGGGTATGGATATCAAGCCACATCAATCCACCGCGCATTTGTGTTTGAATACTCGGAAAATCTTTGGCCATAAATTCTATAAATTCGGGAACTTTTGCCTCTTCAATGGTGCCTCCTACAGTAGGAGGAAAATCTAGGTTTCCTAACTTTTCTTCAGTAGGAGGAAGAATCAGGTTTGCAAGGCGTTTGATTTTTTCAAGTTCATTATTTTCAAAAAACTGTTGACCTAAAAGCTCTTCGTCATAGGCTTGTTCCTCTGGGGTTCGCCCGTATTGGTATTCCCACAGTTTTTGTTCTAGGGCTTCTTTGGATTCTGAAACGCAACTTTCAAGCACCAATCCTCCAGCCATACTCCCTAAAAATAACGATCGAATACTGTCTCTTCTGTTCATGATTAAATATTTTGTTTCTTTAATTCTTGGATAATGAAATCGGATGTTCTCCAGGATAGTGCCATGATGGTCCAGGTTGGATTTTTATCTGCTTGGGATACGAAAGGACCTGCATCTACAATGAATACATTATCTGCATCGTGTAATTGTTCAAATTCATTGACCACGGATTTTTTAGGGTCACTACCCATTCGAGTGGTTCCCACTTCGTGAATGATACGTCCTGGATTCAATAAGCCGTAGTCCCGATCAGCTCCAGGTTTATCACCCAAAACAACTCCACCCATATTTTCAATAATTTCCTCGAAGGTATTGTGCATATGACGGGCTTGTTTGCGTTCGTGATCCGACCAGGAGTAGTTGAAACGCAATACTGGGATTCCAAATTCATCTACGGTTGTTGGGTCGATTTCACAATAGTTATCTTCTCTAGCAATGGATTCTCCTCTTCCGGACATCCCCATTACAGAGCCGTAAAACTTTTTGACGTCTTCTCGGAGTTGGTTTCCGTATCCTCCAACTTTTAGGCCTAAGTATTTGTTTAGATCATTGGGATTGAAACCGGTTCCATAACTAGGCATTCCTAGTCCTCCCCAAACCTCAATGTGGTATCCTCTGGGGAAGTCAAGTTTTTTATTGTCAAGCCACCAAGGAGAATACAAATGCATTCCACCCACACCGTCTTCGTTATAACGCTTTCTATTCATAAGCTCTGGGACAAACGCCATTCGATCAGAACCTGTAGAATCGTGTAAGTATTTACCGACAAGATTGCTGCTATTTCCTAATCCGTTTGGATGTTGTGCACTTTTTGAATTCAAAAGGATACGAGCAGTACTACAAGCTGAAGCAGCCAAGACCACGACTTTTCCTTTAATTCGATATTCCTTTCGGTCTTCTTTGTTAATGTAAAGTACACCGGTTGCTTTGCCTTCTTCATTGACTTCTACTTCACGCACCATACTGTTTACGTAAAGGTCCACTTGCCCACCTGATTTTTGTGCAGGGAAGATTAAACAAGAGCCCGCAGAAAAGTCTGCATAAACGGAACATGAACGACTACATTGGTTGCAGTAAAAGCAGATACCACGATCAGTATTGATGCGTTTTGTCAAGATGGATAGTCGGGAAGGAATTACTTTAACCCCTGATTTTTCAGCTCCTTTTTTGTAATACAATTCGTGGAGCCTTGGTTTAGGTGCTGGCAAAAAGTAACCATCAGGCTCATTGTATAGGTTTTCTTTACTGCCAAATACTCCAATCAGTTTATCCACCTTATCGTAATAAGGTTTGATGTCTTTATAACCAATGGGCCAGTTATCACCCAGTCCATCTCGGTCTTTTCCTTTAAAGTCTCGAGGTCCAAACCGAAGTGATATTCTTCCCCAGTGGTTGGTTCTCCCTCCTAACATTCTGGAACGAAACCAATCGAACTTACTGTTACCAATCTGGTTGTAGGGTTCTCCATCAATTTCCCAACCACCATAAGCCATGTCAAACTCTCCAAAAGCTCGTTTTGTACCTGCACCTCTTCTAGGAGATTCGTAAGGCCATTTGAGTTGGGTTTGCTGTTCGGGATTGGCAGGATCAAAGAAGGGCCCTGCTTCAACTACTGCAACTTTAAGCCCCGCATTTGCAAGAATTTTTGTTGCCATTCCACCTCCGGCACCAGAGCCTACAATTACAACGTCGTATTGTTTTTGATTTTCAATTATTTGCATTAAATACTTCGATTTTATATTTCACGAATAGACAAGTGGTTCAATAAGTAAAAAATTGTAGAGAGGGTTTTACCCTCTCTACAATTGAGCTTAATATGAGACCTATAAACAATTATTCTTTGAATAAGAGTAAACTACTAACACTAACTAAATGATTAACTAAATCATCTCACATTAAACCACTTGAAAAGATTAATTTCTATTAATTATAGCCAGGATTTTGAGGTGTTAAATTTGGATTATTGAGCATTTCCTGTTCCGGTAAGGGAAATAATAAATGCTTTTCTTGTAAAGATTGATTTGAATTTAAGTTAATGTGCCCCACAAAGTTATCAAAACCTCCTGTCTCATTATTTAAGACTTTTCTAAGACGAACCATGTCGAACCAAGTTTTAAATTCATAACATAACTCATGCCATCTTTCTTTCCAGATTAATTCTCTAAAGGAATCTTTTGTCAATTGACTCAAGTTTGGAGATGTCAATTGTGCTCTATCCCGTATCTTTTTGAAAGCTTCTAGTGCGTCTTGGCTAGGTCCAGAAGTTTCATTCGATGCTTCAGCATAAATCAACAAGACTTCAGCAAAACGGATAATAGGTAAATCTAGGTTGTTTTGATTCGTTCCTGTTACTCCCTCTGTTCCAAAAGCTTCACGATTAAAATGCTTAAAAATAAAAGGAGCTCCTAAATCAAATAAAGGTCCAGAACCGTTTAAATAATACGAAGTGTAAAACCAACCTACACGATCCTTTTTTCTTAAATCACCATCCTCAAAAGAATTATAAAAACTAATTTCGGGTACAGAACTTCCAGTTCCAGCATTCCCCAAGACAGTTACGGGCTGAAAGTTAGGGAGCATGTCTTGCATCGGATTTCCGGCATCACTTCCATTATACTGCAGACTGAAAATATGCTCTACTTGATTTTCTAAATTAGGATCGCGTATTTGATCATAGGTTTCAAATAAACCAATCCCTCCACCAGTATCGATTACTTCCTTAGCTTTACTTGCAGCATCAGAATAGTACTCCGTTTTGTTTAGAGGATGTCCAGCCATAGTCAAATAAACTTTAGCTAATAATGACTTCACAGCCGATAGAGATACTCTACCGCTAGGATCTGTCCAAGGTAATCCAGAAGCTTCAGCAGTTTTTAAATCACTAACAATTTGATCGTATACCTCAGACTGAGGCGTGCGATTAGGTTCAAAATCTTCTGAACCCGAGGTTTGAGGCAATGTGATTAAAGGAATATCTCCCCAAATCCTTACAGCATAAAAGTAGGCCCAAGCTCTTAAAAAAAGTGCTTCGGCAACAATTTTACTTTTTTGATTTTCATCCATAGAAATTTCTGGAACATTTTGGATTACAAGATTGGCATTAGCAACAAGTTTGTAAATTCCCGTGAACCAATTTCTTATATGACCTGTATTGGAATCGTAAGCTAAACCATATAAATTGTTGAGATCCGAATTTTGTCCTGTTTGAGTTGTGGATTGCCCAGTGACAGCCTCGAGTAATTGCCAGTTTACAGAAAAGATTCCAGCGCCACCACCAATAAATCGCGTATTGTCATAAACGGCAGCGATAGCTCCATCAGCATGACCTGCTGTAAGGTAAAAGGTGCCTGATGTTAAATTGGATGGATCGAATTCATCCAAAAAATCCGAACAACCAAATGTTAAAAGGAATAATAAATAGAGGCTTAATGATTTGCCTACTGATTTTATTTTAAAAAATTTCATAATAAATAATTTTTAAGTTTGTTTTAGAGACTAATTTGCAAACCAATTGTAAAGGTTGTTGATTTTGGAAATTCATGCCACTTAATCCCCTGAGCAGCGACATTTGGTCCACCAAGAATTGGTGATACTTCAGGATCGCCTAATAACTCATCACTGGTTATTAAAAAGAAATTCTGAGCAGAGCCATAGATTCTCAGGTTACTTAGAGTAGTACGTTCAAGAAAATCAGATCCAAAAGTATATCCAAAAACAAAATTCTGTCCACGAATAAATGATGCGTCCTGAACCCAATGAGTATCTACATTTGTTACATAACCAGCACGCGTATTTCTTACTTGTGCAATCATAGTATCTTGATTATCTGGAGTCCATGCATTCAAAACCGTTGTATAGCTGTTAGCAAGGTCTTGCCGATCTTCACTTGCGTGCAAGTTTAGATTTAGTACATCATTACCCCAAGAGTATTGAAGATCAAAAGTAAGGTCAAAGTTTTTGTATTTAACGTAGTTTGTAAATGTTCCCCAAGCTGTTGGATATCCATTTCCAATAATGGTTCGATCTTCATCATTAATTACATAATCTCCGTTAAAGTCTTTGTATTTGATATCTCCAGGCAACATAGTATTACCCCCTCTGTAACTAACGAATCTTGCTGCTTCTGCAGCCTCATCAGTATTCCATGTACCCAGACGAGTTAACCCCCACATAGCTCCTAATGGCTCACCTTCCCTTATAATTCCTGTGGGATTAGTAAACCCAGGTCCACCTACATAAAAAATATCTGCAGGTGTTGCCAATGAAAGTACTTTATTTCTATTCGCAGAAATATTAAATCTTGAATTCCAAGTCAAATCTGTGGTTGATATATTTTTTGTAGATAGACTAAGTTCTAATCCCTTGTTTTCCATTGACCCAATATTCTTTCTTATTGTGTTGTATCCACTTGTCCGTGGTACAGGCGCATTTAAGAGCATATCCGTTGTTTTTCTATAATAATAGTCGGCCTCCAAACTGATACGATTGTCAAATAAACCAAGTTCAACACCTGCATCATATTGTGCTGTTTGTTCCCATCTTAAATTTGGATTGGATAATGATCCCAAACCAGTTCCTCCGAATCTACTTTCATTGAATATAGCTGCATAACCAGAGTTTAGAACACCTAAGGAGGAGTAGGGTGGTATATCAGAGTTTCCAGTTAAACCATAACTCGCTCTTAGTTTTAGATTTGAAATTGAACTACTGTTTACAAGAAAGTCTTCTTCCGAAATTCTCCAAGCAACTGCCGCCGAAGGAAACAAAGAATATTTGTTATTGTCACCAAAAACAGATGAACCATCTGCTCTAGCAGTTAAAGTAAAAAGATATTTATCACTTAGATTATAGTTTACTCTCGCAAAGTAAGAATTAAGTGCTCTACGATTCGCAGAAGAAAATGCAAACTGATTAGATCCTGCATTTAAATTATTATATCTCAAACCATCTGATGGTAATGGAAACCCACGCCCTTGTAATTCATTAAAGTCAGACTGTTGCCAAGAAACTCCTAAAAGAGCAGTTAATGAATTATTTTCATTGATCTCCTTGCTATACGTTAAATAATTTTCGATTGACCAAAAGACATTTTTGTCAGACCAAACAAAAGCTACAGGAAAATTATTGTTAATTGATCCAGGAAGGAATACTCTACGCTGTTGTTGAAGTACATTCGAACCTAAAACAGTTCTCATTTCCAAATCCTTAGTCAAATTAATATTTGTATAAAAGCTTCCTATTAGATTTTGAGCTGTATAGTCAAAGAAAAATTCTTCTAACCATTTAACTGAATTTTGAGTTCCCTCTGCATAAGGATAATCCCTATTATTTGCATATTCACCAATTCTGGAACCCGTTTCATATCTTACAGGCATAAATGGAAAATCTTCAACAATTTGTCTAGGCACTGCATCTCGAGTATC
>Ga0209138_1002057_pt1 | contig 15929 bp, 16 predicted proteins | sample SaaInl3SG_22_DNA_FD_184645 | JGI IMG/M metagenome (GOLD analysis project Ga0209138, IMG submission 184645) | Marine microbial communities from expanding oxygen minimum zones in the Saanich Inlet - ESP_153SG_22_DNA (SPAdes) (version 2) | ecosystem: Environmental > Aquatic > Marine > Intertidal...
GTGGATACAGATGGAGACCCATCGATTGCATATGCTGCGATTGGTTATATAAATGATGACTACTCTGACGGAGAGCTGTTTTTCTCTGAACTTAATCTAGAAGTAAAACCGCGTGCAGGATCTTTAATGATCTTCCCTGGATCTTCCGAATATCGGCACGGAGTGAAGGCACCAGGTCCTGGTAAATCCAGATATGCACTACCAACCTTTGTCTTTAACAGCTAGAGCAGTCATCGCAACAAGGTTTGTCCTCTTCTGAATAGTCCTCTGCAAGAATGCTATACAGTGCTTCTGGCTTCTGCTTTCCAAAAGTACGACCATTATACTCTCCGTAGTCGTGACTACTTTCAACGTAATCTAAAGCAGTCCTTTGCTCTTCTACCTTATTGTCCAAAAACTCTTTGTCGTATGTAGCATCGGCATCATCCCAAAAGGCAAGAATGGTAAACCTATCGCCCTCAGTTATTTCTCTTACACCGTGTAGAAACTCATGACTACCCTCAAAAACTAGCAGACTTCCAGCCTCTGGATGAACGTCAAGATTGTGCTGGGGGAAGTAAATTGCACCGCCCTCATAGTTAGCATTTAAATACAGGATGCATGCATATTTGTTCATCTGCCAAGCATTTGGTGTTCCGTCTAGCTCTGAGCTATCCGAGTGGGGATCTGCGTATGATCCTTTGGGATACTTATGTCCACTCATAGTCACGTTTTTGACTGGCCTGTTCATCACTTCCTGCACAGCCAAGTGCATCTTGTCTCGAATCTTGCCCATGTCTTCTACAGAGATTTTATCTGTAGCTTTGGGCTCTCCGACATTTACCCCAAGCACACTGGGAAAGCAGATAGGATTCCAGTTGTCTCCATCGTCATCATTGCCATCCATAAACTGAATCACGTCAAGGCAGTACTGCTCGTCAAAGAATCCTTTGATTTCTGCAATCTGTGGGTGGTGATAAACGGTTTCCATTATTCTCCTAAGTCTAGATATTATTATATCATTTTTTTAGACGTTGGCCCCTGCATTATTATATGGATGGGATGCTGCCTGCCAGTGAGAGACTAGACTTGGCCTGAACCCTTCTGTCACTTTTGAAACTCCATGTGACAAGTCTTGAGCTTCAGAATAAATGTATAGAGTGTAGGGCTCTGGCTCAATCTCAATTCCATACTGCGGAATCACTATCTTGCCCCCCTTGAACTCAGAATCAAGAAACAGCTCGGCTACTGCTTCAGCTGGTCCGTGAGTGTGCGGGGGAGACATAGACCCCTCCCTGTGATCGTGACCTTTAAACTTAGAGAACACCAAGTCGCCAGGATCTACCTCCATAAACCTGCTCACCTCTTCTCCGATCTGTTTATTTAGATTTGGCAGGGTGTCCAAGGTTATGCCCTCAACAAGGTCTGGAGAAGGCTCTTCGTTGTAAGCCTTAAGATAGTATTCCCTAAAGCACGAAGGTCCCCAACACTCATCGCCATCAATATCGTTTTTATGTAGGTATTCTATAATTTTGTTTGCAAAATCTTTTGTGATAAAGTTATGTATTTTTAAAATTGGAAAAACTTCTGCGTATGCAATTTCCCTATCGGGCTCGTTGCCGCCTTTTCTTTTAATCATTTCTGAAATTTCATCTGATAACTTATCTTCTGGCTCAGACTCCCTAGACCAAAACTCAAAAAGCTTTTCGTCATGTGCGTACTCCCAAAAGGCCACGATTACATACCTAGAGCTTACTCCAGAAATCTTAGATACCCCATGCTTATTAACCCCGCCACCGTCAAAAGCTAGGACAGAGCCTCTGCCTGGCTTTAAAGATAATCCAGTATTGGAAAAGTATATCTCTCCCCCTTCGTAGTCATCATTAAGGTATGCTAATGTGGCTAGCGGAAAAATGTCCGTATGCTCTGGTCCGCTAGAGCCTGGCCCATACTTATGAACAATTACTTTGGCAAGCCTCATGTCAGACATTGTGTACCTGTTTGCAGCGTCATGCATCTGATGGACTAGCTTTTCCACTATGTCAAAGGATGTGTTTTTCCTTTCTGACAAAAACTTTTCTGGCTGATCAAAGCATACTGGCTTCCACATAAAAAAGTCAGCATTGGGGTCGTTCCCAGGGGTATGCTCTGCATGATCATGATGGTGGCACGAAGAGTCTTTGCTGTTTATGTACTCAATTAGCTGATCGCACTCAGTATCTTCCACAAATTTTTTAGCTTCGTAAACAACGTCATTATGACGCTTCCAATCATTAAGAACAAAATAACTACTCATCTATTTCTTAAAATCCCAAAACGAAACTATAGAATACCTAGTGCCTGAGGTGATCTCTGTGACTCCGTGAATATTCTCTACCCCTCCGCTAAAGATGTACATTGATCCAGCATTGGGGTGAATGCTTATGTCATGCTCTGGGAAAAAAAGATCCCCACCCTGATAGTCACTATTAAAGTATATAATTCCTACATACTTTAGGTTGTCAAAACCGTCAGTGGGGTTTCCGTCAAAGTCTGAGTTGTCTGAATGAGGATTTGCAGAAGAGCCCACCTCCCACTTCTGAGCGTGTATGGAAGATGGGGAAACATCCTTGCCGTAGACTGCAATGATTGCTTCCTCTAGCTTTTGATTTATGTCCTGAAAAACAGTATCAGTTAGTCCAAACTCTGAAGGCAAGACATGCCCAGGCTGTACTGGGGCACCGTGTGAACCGTTAAAAGCAGTCTCTCCCCATCGGTCTTCTTTTTTAAAGTATTCAACAATAGCTTGTGCCATTTCTGCACTTACAAAATTTTTAATTTCTACAATACGGTTTCTGTCTACGCCCAGCTGCCCTTTTCCGTCTACAATAGGTTCATCTTTAAAAAATGTAAAATCTGTGTACGATAGCTTATCTAGTTTAATCACTTGGGAGCTCTCTTCCTGGGTCGTCTAGCGATACTGCTTTCTTCTTAAATCCTGCGTTATATGTTCTACGCTTTTCCAGCCACTCCCACAAGTCTTTGCCATACTCGTCTATTCCATCTTGGTATTCTTGTGACCCCTGGTACTCATAAGAATTAAAGAAGCTGACAAAATACTTGTCTCCTCCCCAAACCCTGTTCACACAATGAAAGTAGTATCCGTTCTCAGACAAGTGGTCTGGGTTCCCTGCGGGAAAAACCACCACGTCCCCAGCTTCTGGGGTATAGACCGCCCGACCACTAATATATGGCTCATCTGGGCTAAACTGCTCAGATCTTTTATAGTATGGCCTAGCTAGTCTAGGCTCTATGTTATAGACCACCTCTCCTCCCAAATAATTATCATTGAGATACATTGTGGTAGTTGTTATAGACTTTTTCCCTGGATTGTCTTTGAGGGAAAAAGGAAAGTCTGTGTGGTAATTCATATTAAACTCTGGAGTATTTGGTGTTGGTGCTGGAAGTGTGTGGTCATACTTATAAAAGCAAGGCCCGTCAGGAAAGGTCTCTGTGTTGTCTACCCCATACTCTTTTGAGTAATGCTCTAGGCTTTCATAGTACGCCTCATACATCTCTATGAGTAAGGACTCTTCGTAGGTTGCCTCTCTGCCGTTAAAAAAATCACATCCTGGGGTGTAACCATTTAGTCCTCTAGGAGACATAGCTCCTAAGTCATTCCACTTGTACCAATGATTAAACACCTTATACTTATTGGGATTAGCCTCAGAATCTCTAAGGAGCTCCTCGATTTCACTTACCCTGGGTAGCATATTCTTGTACACCCTGACCATGGGTGCACCAGGAAGATCATAGTACTCTAGATCTGACATTAGTAAAGTCCGCATTCCTTTTCACTAGCAACAGTTCTTGTTTTCAAGATCTGAAGCTCTTCATGAGTTTTGACTCTGGCCTTAATTCTTTCAGTCTCCATCTTTTCCCAGGCTTCTTCTCCATACTTTTCTTGTCCAGCAAGCCACTCGGGGGTTCCTTCAAATGGTATGAGATAGTATGATCTAATAAAGTATTTGTTGGAAGGATTCTTTTCTGACTTCCAAGTTCTGCTTACCCCATGAAAATATGTGCTCTCTTCGGACAGTATGTCTGGATGCCCCGAAGGAAATACCAACACATCGCCAGCACTGGGCTTGTAAATCTTAATTTCTGATGCTGGCAATGGGATTTCTCCAAATGAATCTGCAGCACTGCCACTAAGGTTAAACCACATCTCCCCGCCCTCATAGTCATCGTTAAGATACATAGTGCAAGTAATTGCAAACTTATCTCCTGGCTCGTCACCTCGGATGTAGTCGTAGTCAGTGTGATACTTCATGCTAAGGTAGTCGATACCACAGTGGTCCATCTCTGAATCGTATTTACAAATAGATGGGCCCATTGTCGTCCAGTCATCCCCCTTGGTTACATTGTTGTATCTCATGTAGTGCTGGGTAGCAGCTGCAAAAGCATTGTCTAGCTCTCTTACGATTACCTCTTCTGCAGCCTTTTTCTCTTCGTCAACAAGATCTTCGTAAATTGGGTTAAAGCTAATACCGCCAATGGTCTCCCCGAAGACATGCCACTTGTCCCACATGTTAAAATAATAGGAAGCTGCCCTGTCTTGTCCTGACTCTTTAAGAATTTGTACGAGCTTTTCTGCACTTGGTAATAGATTTTTATATACATGAACTCTTGGGTAGAACTCTTCAAACTCTACTGCATCCAGAAACTCTGACTCAACTAGCCCCTGGCCCCAGCCAGTTCCACCCCTAATTATATTTGGCATCAAACTCTCCCAATTCTGTAATTGTCCAGAAGAATGGAACAGTATACCTTTCTCCAGAAGTAATTTCTGTAATACCGTGAATGTAATTCATGTCTCCTGGGAAAAAGTATGCAGCACCTACTTTGGGCTTAAACTGGATGTCCTGGTTAGGAAAGAATAGCTCTCCCCCCTCATACTCATCATTTATGTAAAATAGACCTGCCAGATCGTACCAAGGAAAGGCATTGGGCTTTCCCGCATCGTCCCCCAAGTGCAGCTCTTTGTCTGCATGCGGGTTCTGCAAAGTTCCTGGGGTCCACCGAACTAGAGCTGGCTTAGTAGGAAAAGCTGTTACGTTAAAAAACTTTTCAACGATTGGCTTAAACCTAGCAACTGCATTAGATATTACAGTAATAACTTCTGGGTTTGCATCTACAAGAGTGTTCCAAGTGGCCACTCTGTCTTTCCAATAAGAAGCATCATAAATCTGAACGCCCTCATCATTGTACTGATCCTCAGTATAGTCCCAGTGAGTGTTAGTCTTCATAAAGTTATTGAGATATGTAATCTCTTCTGGAGTTAAAAAATCTTCAATTTCTACAATATTGTCTGCAGAATTTCCAAAGTACCCAGAGGGGGTGATAGATTCTGGATCTGCTCCCCTGTAAAATGGACTATCATATAAAGCTTCTCCGCTGTGGGACTCTTGTTCTCGTCTAATCATAGAACTATTTTATCATAAACTTATTTATATTGTCGTCGTTCCCAAACCTCATTAAGATAAACCCCGCCTTTGGGAGTTCTGTACTTATTAATGTTTTCCATATTATCGTTATATATTTTCATCTGATCTGGGTACTCATACTCAGACTTCCAGTCTTCTCTCTTAAATGGAATGATTTGCAAAAATGGGGTCCCCTTAGGTAGAATGCCTTGAAAGTCTTTAGCAATAAAGAATGGGACTGTCCCAAACAGATTCACTGTATCGCTATCAATGATCCCACTAGTCGTTTCAAATGGTAGCTCGTATCTGTTCATAGGCTGGATATACATTGCACTGTACCCCTTTGGCAGCTTTACCGCCCATTCTCCGTACCAAGCAAAGTGAAACTGATCATATCCCCAAGGAACCTGGAACCCTGGCATTGGAGGTCTTTCTTGAACAAAGTTTGGAAATCTTTGATCTGTAATTTGAACGTGGGGAATGCCCTGATCATCTCTCGTAAAGACAAGGTCGCAGGGAGTTTTAAATGCATAGCCACTATCCATCCCGTCATATACAACAGGGCAAGACTTCCAGCTATGAATATTATTTCCTTGCTGATCCTTATAATTCTGACCGCTAGGGTCTTTGTAGTACCTGTCGGCTTTACGATACCAGTCTGGTATAGTTTTTCCAATTGGACCTGGGTCAGTTACGTTATCGTCTGGAGTTACTGCGTAAGAATCTGCAATAAAAGTAATCTTATTAAAACTCATATTTTACTCCCATAATAATTTTTTTAGCTTCGTGGTCACCCATCGGCTTTCCTTCGTGGTCTACTGCATCTCTATAAAAGTGAGTCCATTCTCCAGCCATGTTGAGCTCTTGGCTCTTGTCTCCACGCATACGCATTCTATTTTTCCAAGCGTTATCTTCGTAAGGGGGTCTTTGATTATATACGGAAACATCATACTCTTGCAACTCTGTCAAGTTAATGGGCACAATAGCAGCTATAGGCGTTCCTGCGGGGATAGTGATTTCAATGTCAGGCTCGGTGATCATCCAAGCAATTGGAATTTCTCCTTGCAAAGCGGACGGGCTAATGATTGTTGTCATGCACTGAGCACCCCTAATAAACTGATTAGGTACTGGCATAGTTAGCAGAGAGGTTGTCTCGGGGAAGTCAAATACTAAATCAGTGAAGAAGCTAATTGTTCTATTGCCTCTTCCTGGGTGTGTGTACCTTTCACCCTGCAAAACTTTAACGTGCTTGTCTGTTGAGTCATTAATCCCATCCCACACAAATGTAATGTCTTCTGAGTAGGAAATACCCCATCCGAGCCTGTTGGATAGGGACACAGGGAAGCACTGATATGCATGCCTGTCGAAAGTATCATTCATCCAGTCTCTCTGCATTGGAAGCTGATCCAGCTTTCCATATTCATTGCTGCCAGTGTAAACATTTACCTTTTTCATTAGACTCCATACTCATTGTAGAATTTGGGGTCGTGGAACTTTTCTGAATAGTCAAGCATGGTCACAATGGAGTACTTAGTTCCACTATGCACTGGCATGGCCCTGTGCGGGTACATAAAGTTAGAGGGGAATACGAACAAGTCTCCAGCCTTGGGCTTAATGTTTACGTCCTGCATTCTGAAAGCAATCTCTCCGCCCTCGTAGTCATCGTTTACGTATCCAACCATAGACACCACACAGTTATAGCTAAATCCGTGATCTGTGTGCTCTTGGAAGTGCTGCCCTGGGCCATACTTAACAAAGTTTAAAGCTTCCCAATAACGCAACTCTCCTACGTTGTGACGCTTTGTATAATCCTTTACGGCCTGAAGCTTTCTAAAGTGAACATCAGACCAAAGGGACTGAAGCTTGAGAGAGGCCTCCGACTGATCATGCTCGATGTCAGTTTTCTTAAACTTTAAGTCAAAGCAGTCTCGGTACTCTGGCATCTTCATGCCATAGCCAACCATTGCCTCAGAGTAGTTGTATTGGTTGGCGTGATCTGAGACTACCTCTTCTAGCCTATCTATGATATTAATTTCCTGTGGCAATGCATCGTGATAGATCGAGATGCCCTGCCCCAAGTCTGTGATTCCGCTCCAGGTCTTTTCCTCGATGTGGTACCATTCTTGCAAACGTTTCTCATGTGACTCAATTGAATTATCCATATATCCCTCTCTAATATATTAGTTTACTTGTGTCTACTGATGTGTAGTCAAAATATTTTCCGCCGCCTCTATTGTTATAGTCTGTCATGACTACGATAGAGTATTTGTCTCCATTAATAATTGGCTCTGATGAGTGCTCATAAATAAATGTTGAAGGAAATACTACCAAGTCCCCTGGCTCTGGCTTAATTTTAAGGTCAAAGCGGGGAAAGATAAGCTCTCCTCCCTCATAGTTATCATTTAGATAACCTACCGCTGACACGGTGGTTACGTATGCTGGACCATGGTCTGCATGAACAGCAAAGTGCTGACCAGTGCCCTCATACTTTACGAAATTAAAAACCTCGTAGTAACGCATTACGACTCCCCAGTATTGCCCATAATCCTCAACTGCTGGGTAAAAAGCATCGAATGATTTCTTGTGAATTCTATAAAGATCCTTATTGTACTCTGACTCTGGGCCCAAGTTGTTCTGACCAATCTTAAAGTCTAAGCAGTTTCGAGCTTCTAGTATTTGCTCATGGCCTTCTGTTACCATTGCACCTTGCCAAGAGTAGTGTGAGTTTTCAGACAATTTGTTTTCTAGGGTGTCGATAATGTCTTTGCAGTCATCAGACTTAAGCACCCCTTTATAAATGTTAATGCCTACAGCAGGATTTTGAACAACTACACCGTTTGGTAATGTCCTTTGAGGCATACGGTTATACGCTGTTTCTGATCTGTCTTTTGTTAGCCACGGATTTGTCATGGTCATAATTATATCATAAAGAAAGGGCCCCCACTTTTGTGAGGGCCCAATTCTTTAGATTACTACTTGTTGTGTACCAGGTATCCGCCTGCGACGAACCAGTCCTGAGGCTCACAGCCGATGAGGTAAGTCATCTGTGGCTCTTCTACCTCGTGAATAGTCTCTACGACCTCTTCACGCTTGGTTCCATCCTCTAGCACCTTGATAAGAATATCTCCTACCTCGATGTCAGACGTTGGGATGATCCTGTATGTATCTGCTCTCTTGACAAACAGAGTCTGTGTGAAGGAGAACTTCGCACCCTCTTCGTTGTTAAAGTAGATACATGGTGACATTTTGGGTCCCAGGTACATGACGTCGGTTCCGATTACCTCTCCGAATGTCAGGCTTTCTGAGGACCATGCGAACATAGACTCCTTAGAATCGCCTGGATCGGTAGCGGTCATCTCACCCAGTGTTGGCACCACTGCCTTGTCTCCAATCACCACATCCTTAGCTGCAATCTCTCCTCGCTCTGTCCTAACCAGCGTGTCCTCATGGATGCACCATGCGTGGAACCGTGGGAAGAACGGAGGGAAATGAGGAGGGAAATGAGGAGGGAAATGAGGAGGGAAGTGCGGTGGGAAGTGGGGTGGGAAGTGCGGGAAGAAAGGTGGGAAGTGAGGCGGGAAGTGGGGTGGGAAGTGCGGGAAGAAAGGTGGGAAGTGAGGTGGGAAATGAGGGGGGAAGTGAGGTGGAAAGTGCGGTGGGAAGTGGGGGAAGAATGGGAAGAACGGAGGAAGCGTAGTTACGTTTCCAGACCAAGGAGACCATCCACCAAGACCATTTGCATTTTCTGCACGCACACGATACGCCTGCGAGGTATTTGCCTCTTGTGCAACAACAACAGAAAGATCTGTAGTTGTCCCAGACTTTGCATCATCAGACTCCCAGTAATACAATGTGATTGCACTACCACCATCTGCGGGAGCAGTCCAAGAAACAGTGTCCTGATCGGCTCCAGCGGTTGCTGTGGGGGCTGCGGGGGCATCTGGAACATAAGTTACCGAAACAGCTGCTGAGGCGTCAGAGGGGTCACTGGAGCCCGCTGCGTTGATTGCTACAACAACAAAGGTATAATCTGTTGCCTCAAGACCAGTCACCCTGATAGGCAAGCTGGTATCTGTTACAACGACCGAGTCGCCAGCTGTGGGAGTAGCTGTGACCTCGTACGAAGTTGCTTCGGGAGAACCCTCTGGTAGGCTAACAGAGACGTCTACGGCACCGTCGTCAAAAGGACGATCAGTTCCAACGTTTACCGCAGAATCAATAGTTGGTTTTTTAGGCTCTAGAAAGTCATTCTGTTGAGATGACTTTCCACCTGCTTCTTTTCTTGCCAATTTAGTCTCCTATATCCGATTAAGCCTTGAGGTCTCCGTAGACTACCCAGCTATTAGCTCCACGCTTAAGTAGTGTGGCAGATGACCACTGAGTACGCAATACCAGACCTGGGGTAGAGTTAACTGTTACCCCTGTGTCTCCAGCGATTGTAATTTCTCCAGTACCAGAAGCAAACACATCCATAGATGCTCCTACTGGCCAGGCCAGTGCGGCATCTGTTGGGATTGTGAATGTTCCAGCAGTTGACATGTTCATTTCAACAATGTTGTCCTGGTGGTCAAGAGTGTCTAGCGCGTAGCTTGCTGTCTTCTCTACGAACCCTGTTACAGAAGGAACTCCAGCCTTTGTCTGAGTACCGTCTGAGAACTCAACTCCAGCAGCTGAGGCATCTACTGTGCCAGCAAACACTGGGGCATCTACAACAGATAACTGAGTACCAGTAACAGAAATGTTAGTTCCACCAGTTACAGATCCTGCACCAGAGAACTGAGTAAAGTTAATCGGGTCTGTTCCGATAACCGCAACGTCTCCAGTTGTCTTAACCCAACCAGTGTTCTGGTATGTAGTTCCACCAAGTACGAATACGAAGTCACCACCAGCTGCTTCTGCAGGCTCGTCAAAGTCTGTAGCACGAGTAAAGGTGCTTCCAGTAGCATTGAATACGTAGATACCATTCTCTGCTGCAGATGTCTGACCGTTTACAATAACTCGGTTAGTGTCAGCAAGTGTTACGCCATCAATAGTTCCGCCAAATGTACCTCCAGTGAGGTCAATGTTAGAATCTGAAAGGGCTTCGGCAGCCTCGTGAATGTGTAGACCCTCTGAAATGGAGTCTGCATACTGCTTGGTAACTGCACCAAGTGCCTGTGTTGGGTCACCGTTTAGGAGCAAGTTTCCAGTAAGTGTCCCTCCAGCAAGGTCTAGCTTAGCGTCTAGAGCTGTTTGCTGAGCGGTAGAAACTGGCTTGTCTGTATCAGCAGTGTTGTCAACATTGCTTAGTCCAACCATGGTCTGGCTGATACCAGAAACGGTACCAGTGAATGTTGGGTCAGCAAGTGGTGCCTTTAGTGTGTCTAGGCTGTCTAGCTGCCCCTGAATATTTGAGGAAGCTCCATGTAGGTAGCTGATCTCGGTGCCAGAAAGTGTGTCAATGCTGGTGTCAGCAGGAAGTACCACTGTTCCCGTAAAGGTTGGGCTTGCCTTAGGTGCAAGGGGTGAGATTGCAGAAGCAATCTCGGAGGTAATTCCTGCGTTGCTAGGAATGTAGTCCAAGTTGGCGTAGGTATCTGTGCCGTTACCAATCTTCACACGGATCTCGGCACCGCCAGTTTCGACATTTAGAGAGCCACTGATAGGAGTGCTACTGTCTGTTCCCCAGTCAGCAGCGGACTTAATCGTAAGCTGCGGAACTGTGGTAAAGATTGTTGAGGTAAGGTATGACTCGATGTCTTCAAGAGTGTCAAAGTCTTCGGTGGCATTGCCCACTACAAGGGAAGAACCCTTGTTCAAGAAGGTGGCTGGGATATCTCCATCTACGTCCAGAGCAATACCGTCAGTGTTCTCAAACCTAGAGTTTGCTGCGTTATACATCAAAACCTGATTGTCAGAAACAGAGTTCAGGAATACGTCCGTGTTGTCGTTCAGCTCTGTGGAGCGATCGATCTGCCAGGCATTGCGGTCTGAATTATAGATGTATCCATTGTGAGTGTCATTGTCTGATGGTGCAGGGCTGTAGGGGAAGTCGTGGTTATTGTTGCCATAAACTCCATCAACGAGCTGGCTTGGCCCACCGACCTCGACCCATGCGATAGACGTAGTGTCTATGTCTAAAACAACAAGCGAGAACAACTGGCCATTTGATCGGTCATACCAAAGAGTTCCGTCGAGCAGGTCTTCATCGTTATTGTCAGAGGTTGTTGGCTGATTTGTGGTCACAAAGATTGGCCTAAAGATAGAGGCGTCGCTCTGCAGCTCCTGGATATTGCCAGCGTTCACTGTTACTGTTGACTGGAGTGTTTCAACGTCAAACTGAATAGTATTTACATCAGCTTCTAGGAGAGTATTTTTTGCATCTACATAGGATTTGGTTGCTGCCTCAGTAGGGTTGACTGGATCTCCAGAAAGATTTACGGCCCCCCCAAAACTTGCATCTGCTCCAGAAACAATCAAGTTCCCTGTCAGAGTTCCTCCAGTTAGGTCAAGCTTTCCGTCCAAGCCTGTAGTGATGGTGCCAATAAAATCTTCGTCATCACCAATAGCTGCAGCAAGCTCATTAAGAGTATCGAGCAGGTCAGGAGCACCGTCGATCAGAGCGTCTGCGCTGGCAAAGTAAGTAATATCTCCCCATGCGGTTGACCCGTCACCGAACTTAAATTTAGAAGTATCGGTTTCAAACCCGATCTCACCAGCAGCCAGTACGGGGTTTGCTGCTGTCCACTCTGCCGCAGTTCCCCTGCGTTGAATCATTCTTGTTGCCATTTTTAATCTCCTGTAATTTATTATAGCATCGGTTTTAAACGACTAGGCAGAGCCACCGTCTAAAATTGTGTCCCAAGTCACTGACGAGGGGCTTCCACCTTCAATAGTGGTAATCTGTGGGTCGTCGTACTGTGAGCTATCGTAGAACACAGTTTCAATTCTTCCATCTCCATCAATAGTCATGTCGTGGATGTGGTCTGGCACCTGCAGGGCTTCTTGTGTTGTAGCAAGAGTAATCCATGTGCCGCCGTAGTATACCTTAAGTCTTTGGAGGGAAGAGTCAAACCAGAGTCTTCCATCGTTAGGAGTAGTAGGAGCGGTAGACGAAATGACTGGAGCAATATTCTCCTCAACATAGCCTCTAGTAACAGCGTGTGCTGAATGTGTCGGTGCTGGGACTGTAACTGGGGCACCGAACTCGGCACCTCCAACTACGTGAAGTCCATGCTTGACTCTAAAGTCTTTGTTTACTGTAGCCATTCCGTCTACCTATCCTATCTATGTCCTATTTACGCAATCAGTGTTCCAGTTGCGGAAACTGTGGTGTTGTCGTTTACTACAGTTGCCTGCAGCTCTACATCGGTTCCGTTCATTGTAGCAGTAACATCGATCAGAGATCCGCCTGTGTTAACAATTGCGTACTCTGTGATAGCTACGTTGAGCGAGCTGTCCAGTGTCAGAAGAACCTCAATGACCTCGGTGTGAGTTCCAGTGTCTGCCTTAACAACAAACTTACCAGATGTGTAGTCTCCGCTGGCGAATGAGTACACAGTTCCAGTTGTGTTCTGGGTAGCAACGCTAACTGAGGATGCAACCTGAAGTGCAACGTCGTTAACATCTACCTCGGTGAATACTGGGGTAACTGCCTCAAGAGCATCTACTGCACGCTGGTCGGTGAAGTAAAGGTTTGAGCTTCCCTCGGTCAGGTCGTCAGTAGTGGAGTCTGCAACACCATTCTCTGCTTCGAAGCTGAGGCTGTTGGCAACGTCGTCGTATGTAACGGTGACGTTGGTCTGTGTACCTGCAGCAATAGCAGCAGCAACTGCATCCTGAGCACGCTCATCCGTGAAGTAGAGGTTAGTTCCCTCTGCGAACGAGTCAGTGTCTAGTGCAGCAATCTCGCCATCGGTGTAGGTGTTTGCATTGCTCTCTGCAGTGTTAGCCTTGCTTGTAGCATCTGCGGCAGCAGTTGAAATAGCATCTGCCTCTGCCGTGTCAGCATATGACTGAGCATCTGAAAGTGCTTGATCAGCTTTAGCTGTAGCATCTGCAGCAGCAGTGCTTACGGCGTCGGCTTCAGCCTGGTCTGCGTACCCCTGGTAAGCAGTGGTAATTGCAGTCTCGCGACCATCGGTGTAAGAGTTAGCTGCTGTGATAGCGTCTGCCTCTGCAGCGTCTGCCTTAGCTGTTGCGTCTGCAGCGGCGGTAGAAATTGCATCTGCCTCTGCTGTATCTGCATAGCTCTGGTAAGCAGTTGTGATAGCTGTTTCACGAGTGTCTGTGTATGCCTTTGCATCTGTAAGACCCTGAGCAATGTCGCTAACTACTGTTGTCGAGAAGTTCTCGTCATCAGCAATTGCAGCGGCAATCTCGTCGAGGGTGTTGAGAAGCTCAGGGGCACCACCAATAAGGGCAGAAATCTCAGCATCGGTGTAGCTGTTAGCTGTAGAAACTGCGTCAGACTCGGCAGTATCTGCATATGCTTTAGCGTCTACAAGTGCCTGGTCTGCCTTAGCGGTAGCATCCGCAGCGGCTGTAGCCTCTGCAGCTGACTGAGCGGAGTTAGCCTTTGATGTTGCATCTGCAGCTGCTGTAGAGATAGCGTCTGCTTCTGCCTGATCTGCGTACCCCTGGTAAGCTGTGGTGATCGCGGTCTCGCGCCCATCGGTGTAGCTGTTAGCAGATGAGATAGCATCTGCTTCAGCGGTGTCTGCGTAGGTCTGAGCACTTGCAAGGGCAGCGTCTGCCTTTGTAGTGGCGTCTGCCGCTGCAGTAGCCTCGGCTGCGGCTTGAGCTGCATCAGCCTTTGTGGTAGCGTCTGCAGAAGCTGTTGCTTCAGCGGCTGCTTGGGCTGCATCGGCTTTTGTAGTAGCGTCTGCCGCTGCAGTAGCTACGGCACCAGTCTCTGCTGTGTCTGCGTAGCCCTGGGCTGCTGTGTCGTTGTCTGACAATGTGGTTGACAGGTCTGATCCGTTAAGAACAACAGATGCTGCAGTAATTTCGTTAGCTGCGAAATCTCCGTTTTCATCCCTAAGTACCAGCGTGTCGGGGGTAGCTTCTGATACACCAGAGCCACCAACCAGGGTTGTAATATACGCCTGGTCTTCTGCTGAGTTTGTAAGGATGTCGTTTCCGTTTACTGTAGCTGTTGTACCCTCAACGACTAGACCATTCTTTACTCTAAAGTTTTTAGCGATAGTAGCCATTACTTTAATTCACTTCCTTCTTGTAATTTATCTAGGCCTTCAGTCCCATGCGTGCATAGCGTGCAGTAATGGGAATGACGGCGGGGTTGGGAGAAACCAATATTTGTAGGTTTCCGTTGGCAGCTGTAACAGTAATGGTTCCAATATCCCCATCATTGTCTATGCTTCCATACTCACTGACGTGAACGTCTCCGTTTGCGTCAATGAGAATACTAAGTTCGGTGGCGAAGAATTTATTAGCTCCACCAGTGGTTTTTGAGATTGAAACGATGTACTTAACCATTCGCCAATCTGCCAAAGCAATTTCGTCAATTACTGTATTGTTTTCAATACCAGCTACCTCAAGCTCGTTATTTCCGCCAGAACCAAGATCAGTAGATTTAGCGGAAAGAGTTTCAATTAAGTCAATGTAGTCTTGACTGCTGGGGCGGTCTCCAGATTCGAACCGCGTTTTGATGTAATCAATATCTTGAATTGCCATAGTACTCCTATTATAAGTGCTTTTTTAACTATAGATTACTAATTAAATAGAAATCCATGTAACGTTTCCGTTACCATCGGTGCTTAGCACCTGGCCAGGCATGCCATCTTCTTTGGGAAGGTTGTAGCTGGCCCCCTGCAGTACAGCAATCCAAGAGGATCCGCTGTATACAGAGAGGGTTCCCTCAAAGTCGTTGTACCAGATAGGGGTAGACTCTGGGTTTACTGGACCAGTTGGTCCTACGTGCAAGGCTGCACGGTCATCGGCAAGTGTGTCTACGAGATTTTGAAAATACTCAGAGGACAGCTTTTTGCCTGGCTCAAACTGAGCTTTTAGTTCATCAATTGATACGACTGGCATAATGTCTATTGTAACATGACTTTTTACAAGATGTAGTTATTATAACCGATAACCTGGATTCCAATACCTGGGAATCCTGGGGGGCCGTATCCTGGAACGCCGATTGTAGTAAATCTAATTCTAAAGGGCAGGCTTTCTTGAATCCTAACCCTGGGCTGATTTTTATTTTTAATACGTGCAGTCAAAAAAGATACGGTTTTGTACCTTGCTCGAAAAAGCGGTCTGTCTAAAAACTTAATGCTAGCCATGGCTATGGCCTATCCGTAATGTCCTCAATTACCTTGACTGAGCCCTGGGCAACTGTCCATACAATATTCTCACCAGCATTCGATACTTGGATATCAAATACGTCTCCAGTTTCAAGAACCCTAGTCTCCCCAGAAGAAAGAGAAACTGTAAACTCGCCCTCTAGATCATCTGCATCTGCAGCTGGTGTAGTAGAAAAGACTA
>Ga0209138_1002065_pt1 | contig 15885 bp, 13 predicted proteins | sample SaaInl3SG_22_DNA_FD_184645 | JGI IMG/M metagenome (GOLD analysis project Ga0209138, IMG submission 184645) | Marine microbial communities from expanding oxygen minimum zones in the Saanich Inlet - ESP_153SG_22_DNA (SPAdes) (version 2) | ecosystem: Environmental > Aquatic > Marine > Intertidal...
CAATCAATATGTTTAATGAACGTCTTTAAAACAAAACTTTGCGCATTCATACGCAAAGCGGGTGCAAATATAAAACCCTTTTTCCGTACTCACAATACTTTTTTTATTAATTTTTAAAAAAAATAAAGAAAAGGTTTTTTTTAGGTGTAGAACTACAAAAAGAAGTTCCAAACAATACCAAAACGAACAATAAAATCACGGTAAGGATAGTTGGGTGCTGAGTAGAAATTGTAGCCGGTCATGGCAGAATTGAAATGTTCGGCTTTTAAAAATAGTCGCGTTTGCTGAATTTTTGCGTTAATAAAAAAATCTAAGCGCGGGAAATCCCCAAGTGTTTGTTTATTTTGTACATAGAATTCTGAAAGGACAGGATCGTAAGCATTCATACTGAAGTTAGAAAAATAACTTAAAGTTACGCCTGTTTGTAGGTATAGTGCTTTATCAAAAAATTCATTAGCGTAATAAAAGGTGTTTCTGGTATTCAATTGAGGAACATTCAAAACCTGATCTCCATCCAGCACTTTCTGATACATTATCGTATTGTTTAATGCAAAGTTTTTAAACTTCAATTCTTTCACATATTTAGCACGAATATAATTGACTGTGCCATCATGCTGATATGGCTTTACTCCTTGTTGTTCTTTGTTTTCAAAATACAGATAGTTATTTATGGTGGAATAATCTAGGGACAAAGTACCATATTTATTGGAATGAAATTCAAAAGCTAATAGTTGAGCTTGTTGATTTTTAAAGCTATTTTGCCAATTGTAGTTCAAATAATTACTTTGGTATAGCCGATAGTTGTAGTCCGCAACGGATGAATTTAAATTGATTCTTGCGGTTGCTCGCATATCATCATTGATGAAATAGTTGGCTTGAGCATCAAGAAAATTACCTTCTAAGTCGCCACTGACATTAATTCCAAAATTGGCATTTAGCTCCAATGGGCCAAGCTGATGCTTATAACCTCCTTCGAATGACAACACAGATTCCTTTAGGCGATTAGTGATGGTTTGCCCATTAAGAATAACTAAAGAATTGTATCCATAATTGAACGAATTATAGCTCAACTGTGCCGATAATTCTCCTAATATTTTATTATTGTACTTTGCATTAAACGAAGTGTAGAAATGCTCAAATGTGTTTTTATCAGAAAGGTTTGAGGTTACAAATGCATCTCCAAAAATAGTTGCATTTCTATTTTGAGTATAGTGATAATATTTGTCTTCAATATATATGGAGTTGCCAATGTTTATTCCATTATTACCCAATGAGTCTTTTTGTTTTAAATGATACGTTTGGTCTAAGTAAAAACGTCTTCCCTCCAAGCTGCTTTGAGCGTCTTCAAACAAAGGGTCAAACAAAGAACGATCAGTAAACTCCTCATTACCATTTTCAAATTCCACAAGATCTTCATCCGAAATTCCACCGTTTTCCTGATTTAAAATATCTTGAGTTACCATGTGAGTACGTACATGATAGCGTTTATTTTTAGTGTGATAGCTTGTTGTAAACCTGAAATTTCCTGTACTTGACAAAATATGTTGATACTTCCCTAATGAACGCATACCCTTGTAGGCTATAGAAAAATTAAATTGCTCTGAAGTATTGGTTGTAAAAAATGCATCAAGCAATTGACCTTGTTCAAAATTCGACTTAAACATTAATTCGGTTAGAGGTGTTGGCACATGATAATAGTAAATATCGTCTACACTCATGTAATTAAAATGCTTTCCTTTAGTTCCAAATCCAGGAAGCATAGTTCGACTAGACATATTATGACTCAAGGTATTATATGTCTGGCCCATATTGTTAAAAGGCAAAAGCTCAAAATAATCTCTTCTTAAGTAATTAAATTTATATTCTTTTTGAATTGTTAATGTTGTATCAACGTGGGTGGAATCACCTTTTCTTGAAATGATTTTATAATCTTCTATTTTTGCTTTTGTGTTTTTTGCAATTTTTTTTGATCCTCTATCATAGAGACTGTCTGTTCCAGTGCTCCTGGAAGTATTTGAACTTTTAGCACTCCCATCTAAAGTTTTCAAGTTACGCTGACCATACATATTGCTGGTAGTGAAAAATATAAAAAAAACAAACAGATATTTATACATGACCTTTTGATGGTTCAAAATTGTTGGTTCAAAAGTAGGAAATTATTAGGGATTTTGAGGGATTTGATTATAATCAAAAAAAGTAATTTATATTTACCAATAATATATTTTAAGGTTTGACACTCAAGCTCAATTTTAGTAACCAAAATTTTGAATGTGGCACAGATGAAGCTGGCAGAGGTTGTTTGGCTGGACCTGTAACTGCAGCTGCAGTAATTTTACCAAAAACATTCAAAAATGAAATACTAAACGATTCAAAACAGCTTTCTCATTCAAAGCGTATTATGCTTCGACCAATTATCGAAAAAGAAGCTGTTGGTTATGCTGTAGCACATATTTTCCCAAATGAAATTGATAAAATTAATATTTTAAACGCCTCAATATTGGCCATGCATCGCTCTGTAGACCAATTAGAAAATGTTACATTTATTAGTGTCGATGGCAACCGCTTTAAGCCATACAATGATATTCCTTTTCAGACTATAATAAAAGGGGATGGTAAATATCTGAATATTGCTGCTGCTTCGGTTTTGGCAAAAACATACCGTGACGATTACATGGAAAAAATTCATGAGGAACTTCCCATGTATAACTGGAAGAAAAACAAAGGATACCCCACAAAAGAGCACCGTGAAGCCATAAAAATGTATGGCCCTACAAAATACCACAGAATGTCTTTTAAACTACTACCAAACCAGTTGAGTTTTGAATTTTAATTCTATATTTGCTTGAAGTAGATTGATTTAAATTTCATGTTTAGAAAATTTTTATTCTTTATTGTTTTTATTTTAATATTTGGTTGTCAAAATAAAACAAACAAACAAGGGTCTATTGAGGATTTTATTCCAAAAAATGCTCAGGTTGTTTTACGTATCAACTCAATGGATGCATTCAAAAGTGTTTTAAAAAATAATGATTTGCTTTCCAAAACAGAGCTCAAATCCATTTTTGAGAATAACCTTGTCGAGCTTGATAGCTTGAAAATCTCTGGGCCTTTACTAGTATGCATAACTAAAAACAATGGTAAACCCAATTTTACATTCATTTCTCAACAAAAACATATTGCGACAAAACAATTACAAAACCAAAACAATATTCAAGATAGTGTGTGGGTTTTATCGACTTCAAATTCTAAAAAAACAACTTTAAAAAAAGCTCCCAACCACCCCTACAAAAAATTTGCAAAACTATCTGAGCCTGATGCTACATTTACAATTTACTTAGCAAAACCCACACAAACCTCAAAGGAATTTCCATTACTAAATGACGTTTTACTAGATGTCAATGCAACTCCAAAATATATTTCATTAAGCGGGATTTACACCAATTCTAGCAGTAAATGGAACACTATATTTGAAAATATTTATCCTAAGACTCAACAGCTGACTAATATTGTTCCCGTTGATGTTAAAAATTTTGAATCTTTTGTTTATTCTGATTTTGAGCAATTTTCAAAAAACATAAAACTTATAGACAGTTCTCTAGTCTTTTCTGAGTTTTCTAAATCTTTGTTTGAAACTAGTCAAGAAATAGGAACTATAAAAACATCTAACGGGTCTGCAATCGCGCTACATTCTATAGATATTAGCGCAAGTAGAGAAGCACTTTTGGGTTTTCAAGAACAGTTGCAATCGTTTAGATCTGTTCCTATATACAAGTTTGACAATGATTCTGTTTTTAGTCAAAATTTTGAATATCTATTTTCTAAACTCAATGTTTCAAATTATACAATTATTGATGATTTTATAATTTTTTCTGAAAATGAAACTTTAACTAAAGAAATTATTTCAAACCATTTAAATAAAAACAACCTGAACAATAGCAAATCATTTCAAATTACTCAACAAAAATTAAGTGATGACGTTTCATATCAAAAAATTTTAAGTTCTAAGGATTTAGCTTATTTATTCAATCATCTTTTTGGGGGGTCATTTTCTGAAGCAGATGTAAAGGCCTACAAAAACTCAATTATTCAAGTTATAAAGGATGACAAAATCGTTCATGTCAATGCTCGAATTGAAAGTTTTCAGCCCACGCGAGAACAGAAAAAAATTAATGAAATTTTCAATATTAAACTAGATGCCGCAATATTGGGCGAAGTTCATTTCGTAAAGAACCACAAATCAAAACAAAAAGATATTGTTGTTCAAGATGTTGAAAATCAATTGTATTTGATTACAAATCAAGGAGTTGTGCGCTGGAAAAAGAAATTATCAGGACCTATAATTGGACGTATCAAACAGGTAGATTTATACAAAAACGGACGTTTACAAATGGTTTTTTCAACCGAAAATCGTGTTTATGTTTTGGATCAATTAGGTAAAGATGTTGGTGCCTATCCATTGAAATTTAAGAACAAAATTACCCAAGCTGTTTCTGTTTTTGATTATGATAAAAATAAAAATTATAGATTTTTGATCACTCAAGGAAAGGTATTAATAATGTATGATGGCAAAGGAAAACGTGTCAAAGGATTTTCGTATGCTCCAGGTTCTGAGATTTTGAATGCACCTCGGCATATCCGTTACAATGGAAAAGATTATATCGTTTTTGGTACAGTTAAAAATTTAAAAATTTTAAATCGAAAAGGCGAAATTAGAATTAGAGTTAAAGAACCTATTGATTTTTCTGATCAAAACATCTACTTCTACAACAATAGATTCTCTACGCTTGACTCTAATGGAGAACTTGTACAAGTCGATTTGAAGGGGCGTGTAAGTAAGCAAATTCTTGGCTTTGATCCCCAGACAAACATAGCGTGTTTGAGTAGAACTTTAGTGGCGCAATGGGCTAATCAATTGCAGGTAAAAAACAATAAAACTACTTTGGATTTTGGTAATTATTTAGAGCCTCAACTGTTTTACTTAAATGATAAAATATATATTGCATTGACAGATCTACAATCTCAAAAAGTTACACTTTTTGACAGTAATGGGCGTGCTTTATATGGATTTCCTATTTATGGTACTTCTAAAATTGATCTTTCTAACGCTGATAAAGATGCTGCACTAGAGCTCATTTGCCAAAGTAGTGACTCTGAGCTTATAATGTATCAAATTTATTAAACTAAGTTTTTGATTTTTTTGTGACTTTTTAAATTTTTCTGTGTCCCAATAGTAGGGTATAAAAATTTATTGTCATGAAAATCCTTATTTCATTTATTGTATTTTTAAGTATTAACACAAACCTTAATGAATCTTCGTCTTGGATGACAGACTTCGAAGATGCTAAAAAACTTGCCATTGCATCAAACCGGCTAATTTTGGTTGATTTTTGGGCAACATGGTGTGCTCCATGTAATAAAATGGAATCTGAAAGTTGGGGAAAAAATCAGATTAAAGAATTGATGAAGTCTTATGTTCCCCTAAAAATTAATATTGATCACAATAAAACAATAGCTAGAAAATACAGTATAAGCTCATTACCGAGTATTTTAATTTTAGATGGAACTGGAAAAATCATTTATCAAACTAAAGGATATATGAGCAAAAACCAATTGATAAAGCTTCTTGAAAAATACAATTTAAACACTTCCTACTTATCAAAAGAGTTGACAAATTATAGCATTAAGAAAAATTTTGTCAATACTTTTAGATTAGGTGTTAAATATCAGAATTACAGTCTGTATCTTAACAAAGATATCAAAAGTGATTTTGTTAAACTATCTAACCAGTATCTGAAAAAAGCAAAAAGTTTAATCAAACAAGATTCTGAACTTAACCAAATAAAATTTATTCAACGTCTAGGTTTGATCGAAATACAAAGTGATTTAATATTGGGTAAAATAAAAAAAGGCATGAAAAAGCTCAAAAAAATAAAAAAAACTGAGATAGACAAAATGAATCTTTCTTTGTATAATTTTTTATGCTATTTATGTGCAATAGAATCTAAAAATGAAAAAACTAAGAAAGAATTAGAAAAACATCTTTCTAAAAGTGATTTAAAAAAAGTAGAACTTTTTAAATCCTAATTAAAACTTACTTCAATTCTATGTCAAAAAGTGCAAAGAAATGCTTTAATAATTTTTCTTTGACCTCATTTTCATCAACAGATTGTTGGTTGAGTTCAATATTTAGAGATGTAACCGCTTTCCCGCGAATTCCGCAAGGTATTATGTTGTCAAAATAACCCATATCAGTATTGACATTTAGAGCAAAACCATGCATTGTTACCCATCGACTGGCACGTACACCCATTGCACATATTTTGCGTGCAAATGGGGTGCCAACATCCAACCATACACCTGTTTCACCATCACTTCTAGTAGCTTTAAGTCCGTACTCCGCAAGAGTTAAAATAATGGTTTCTTCCAATAACCTGAGGTACTTATGAATATCTGTAAAGAAGTTCTCTAAGTCTAAAATAGGGTAACCCACCACTTGCCCTGGACCATGGTAGGTGATGTCTCCACCTCTATTTATTTTGTAAAATGTTGCGTCTTTTTCGGCTAATTGTTCTTCAGTTAAAAGTAGGTTAGAAAAATTACCACTTTTCCCAAGTGTATACACATGAGGATGAGTTACAAATAAAAAGTGATTTTGGGTTGGTAGTTCCGTGTTTTCTCGCCTGTTTTTTATTTTACAATCAACCGTTTTTTTGAACAAATACTCTTGAAAATCCCAAGTTTCCTTGTAATCTTTTAACCCTAAATCTTGAACCTGAATTGTTTTATTCATGGAACAAATATACGAGTTTAACGATTAGGATTATTCAAAATAACCAATGCAGCAATAACACCCGGAATCCAACCACAAAGGGTTAAAATGAATACAATAACAAAAGATCCGCAACCTTTGTCAACAACAGCTAATGGAGGAAATAAAATTGAGAGTAATACGCGCCAGATACTCATGATTTTTTTTTAAAATTGGTTTACAATTATAGGACTATTTTTAGTAAAAAAAGGCACACTTCCACTTAATTTTATCTACCCTATTGAAATCCAAACCAATGTCATTATCTTTGTGTTCAAAATTATACACCATTATTATGGCTCAACTTTCAGAACAAGAACTTGTACGTCGCGAAAAACTCGTAAAACTTCGTGCATTAGGAATAAATCCCTATCCTGCTGATTTATATCCAGTAACACACACTAGTAGCATAATAAAAGAAAACTTTAAAGAAGGGGACAAAGTGGTTGTTGCTGGCCGACTGATGCGAAAAAAGCTACAAGGAAAAGCAGCATTTACTGAGCTACAAGATAGTGAAGGGCGTATTCAAGTGTATTTTAATCGAGATGAAATTTGTACTGGTGAAGATAAATCAGCTTATAACGATGTTTTTAAAAAACTTCTTGATTTAGGCGATTTTATTGGTGTTGAAGGCGAACTCTTTATCACTCAAGTCGGTGAAAAAACAATACTTGTCAAAGATTTTAAACTCTTAAGTAAAGCATTAAAACCGCTGCCGCTTCCAAAAACAGATTCTGAAGGCAATACCTACGATGAATTTAATGATCCCGAAATGCGTTACAGACAACGCTATGCAGATTTGGCCGTAAATCCACATGTTAAGGAAGTCTTTGTTAAGCGTACAAAACTCTTTAATGCCATGCGAGAGTTTTTTAACGGTGCTGGCTATTTTGAAGTAGAAACACCAGTGCTTCAACCAATTGCAGGAGGTGCCGCAGCACGACCATTTATTACACACCACAATAGCTTAGACATTCCATTGTATATGCGAATTGCAAATGAACTGTACTTAAAACGTTTGATTGTTGGTGGATTTGATGGAGTCTACGAATTTTCAAAAAACTTCAGAAATGAAGGTATGGATCGCACACACAATCCAGAATTTACAGCCATGGAGATTTATGTTGCTTACAAGGACTATAACTGGATGATGGAATTTTGTGAGCAACTTTTAGAACACTGTGCCACAACCGTTAATGGAACTACAAAAGCTACATTTGGTGGTCATGAAATTGACTTTAAAGCGCCATATGCAAGAGTCACAATGACCGAAGCTATTAAAGAGTTTACAGGATTTGATATTACTGGAAAATCTGAAGATGAGCTTAGAGCAGCAGCTATTGATATGGGCATAGAAGTGGACAAAAGCATGGGCAAAGGAAAACTTATAGATGAGATTTTTGGAGAAAAATGTGAAGGCAATTACATTCAGCCTACATACATTACAGACTATCCAAAAGAAATGAGTCCGTTGTGTAAAGAACACCGCAACAGTCCTGAGCTTACTGAACGCTTTGAGCTTATGGTTTGTGGAAAAGAAATTGCAAATGCATACTCCGAATTGAATGACCCTATAGACCAGCGGGAGCGTTTTGAAGCACAACTCAAATTGGCCGACAGAGGCGATGATGAAGCCACACAATTTATAGACGAAGATTTTCTTCGTGCTTTGGAATATGGTATGCCTCCAACATCTGGAATGGGAATTGGCATGGATAGATTGATCATGTTCTTGACAAATAATGCCTCAATCCAGGAAGTCTTATTTTTTCCTCAAATGAAACCTGAGAAAAAAGCACTAGATCTAAGTGAAAACGAAAAAACTATTTTTGAAATTCTTAAAAAGGAAAACACTCTTTCTCTTAAAGATTTAAAAAACCAAACAGGACTCAGCAATAAAGGTTGGGACAAAGGCATTAAAGGCTTGACAAAACAAGGGCTTGCAAAGGTCTACAAGACTGATGATGAACTAATTGTTGAATTTTTGGGTTAATTTATTACTTAACTAACTCTAAATTACTATTAATTTGCTATATTGATAATTAAAACCAATTTATCTGAAATTTATATGAAAACATTTCTTCAGAAATTCAGTGTGTTACTTTTCACTGCACTTATTTTTCATTCATGTGCAATAAGCATAAAAGCTACATCAACAAAAAAAGCTAAGCCTAAAACTACAGAAAAAGCTAAGCCAAAGCCAAAAAAAGGAGACCTTAAACCTTACTTAGAGGTAATAACCAAAGATGCTGTTTCAGACAAAGGCATGTTTACTGTTCATAAAATTGATGCTGATTATTTTTATGAAATTCCAGATTCGTTGTTTGAAAAAGAAATGTTGATGGTAACTCGTATTGCTAAAACGGCTTCAGGAATTGGTTTTGGTGGCGGCAAACAAAACACCCAAGTTTTGAGATGGCAAAAGAAAGATGAAAAAGTTCTTCTTAGGGTAGTTTCTTATGAAGTTTTTGCGGCGGACTCTTTGCCGGTTCATGAAGCTGTGGTCAACTCAAATTTTGAGCCTGTGCTCTATACATTCCCCATAAAAACCATTAACCCTGACAGCACTGCAACTGTGATTAATGTATCTGAACTTTTTAATAAAGATGTTAAGGCCTTGGGGCTACCAAATTACCGCAGAAAACAATATAAAGTCAGTAGGTTAGAAAGTAATAAATCTTTTATTGAAAGTATTAAAAGTTATCCAAAAAACATAGAAACAAGGCATGTAAAGACCTATGCAGCGTCTGCACCACCTTCAAACTCAAGTACAGGTACAATTTCTATTGAAATCAATAACTCTATGATTTTACTGCCAGAAACGCCTATGAAACGCCGCTATTTTGACGAACGTGTTGGTTGGTTTGCGAGAGGCCAAGTAGATTATGGGCTTGAAGATCATCGAAGTAAAGAATTAACATATTTGGACCGCTGGCGATTGGAGGTTAAAGAGGAGGATATTAAAAAATTTAAAGCTGGAGAATTGGTTGAGCCTAAAAAACCAATTGTTTATTATATTGATAGAGCAACTCCAAAAAAGTGGAGAAAATATATTAAGCAAGGAATTGAGGATTGGCAAGTTGCTTTTGAGGCAGCAGGTTTTAAAAATGCAATTATTGCAGCTGACCCCCCAACCCCAGAAGAAGACCCCGAATGGAGTCCAGAAGATGTTCGATATTCTGTTGTTCGTTATTTAGCTTCCCCTATCCCTAATGCTAATGGACCTCATGTTAGCGACCCAAGAACTGGTGAGATTTTGGAAAGCGACATCAATTGGTATCATAACGTTATGACCTTACTTCGAGGATGGTTTTTTGTGCAAACCGCAGCCATAAACCCCGACGCAAGAGGTGCGGAGTTTGAGGATGATGTTATGGGGCGATTAATTCGATTTGTATCTGCACACGAAGTGGGGCACACTCTTGGATTGCCTCACAATATGGGCAGCAGTTGTGCATACAAAGTTGAAGACCTTAGAAATGCAGAATTTACACAAAAGTATGGAACAGCACCATCTATAATGGATTATGCAAGATTCAATTATGTAGCTCAACCCGGAGACGAGGGAGTTGCACTAATGCCTAATATTGGAATTTATGATAAATATGCAATCTCTTGGGGCTACAGGCCAATTTTGAATAAAACAGCAGCCGAAGAAGAAAAAGAAACACTGAACAGCTGGATTCTCAAACATGCGGGAGATCCACTCTATCGGTTTGGACACCAGCAAGTTGGGGATGTAGTCGACCCAAGCTCACAAACAGAAGATCTTGGTGATGACGCCGTTTTGGCCAGCAACTATGGAATAAAAAATTTAAAACGCATTGTTCCTAATTTAATTGAATGGACCACAAAAGAAGGAGAAACATATGACGATTTACAAGCTATGTACGGTCAGGTTTTGTCTCAATTTAACAGGTATATGGGACATGTGGCCAATAATATTGGAGGAGTTTACGAACACTATAAAACAGCAGATCAAGAAGGGGCAGTATATACACATGTTACCAAAGAAAAACAGAAAGCAGCACTAAAATTTTTAGACAAACAACTTTTCGACACACCAGTATGGCTCTTAGATAAATCTATTTTTGAACGCATTGAATATTCAGGTTCAATTGAACGTATTCGGGCACTCCAAGAAAGAACTTTAAAAAACCTACTAAGTTTAGGTAAAATGGCACGCTTAGTTGAAAATGAAGTCTTGAACGGTTCTTCTGCTTTCAAATTGACAGACTTAACAAAAACCATTCGAAATAGCATATGGAAAGAACTTAGCAGAGGGACTAAAATAGACGCATACCGAAGAAACCTTCAAAGAGCACACATTGATCAATTGGCTTATTTGATGTCTGCTGAAAGCCAAAGGAAAAGAAGTGGTAGTAGTTATGTAAAATCTACTGCTGTTAATACCAGCCAGTCTGATATTCGAGCGGTTGTTCGAGCAGAACTAAATAGCCTTAAAAATATGGTAAGTCGTGGCATTAGACGTACATCAGATAGCATGACTAGTATTCATTTGAAAGACGTGAAACAACGTATTGAAGCTATATTGGACCCTAAAGAATAATTTTAATTTTTTAACTTTTATATCAAACAGAAATTACTTCATGAAAACACTTATTACTGCAGTTTTACTTTCAATTGGGTTTGTAGCATTGGCACAACCTCAACATGAACGAATGAAAAGAGAAAAGCGAATGGAGAAACTCAACGCTATGAGTCCTGAACAGCAAGCGACGCTTTGGTCCAAAAAAATGACTTTAGAGCTAGAATTGGATCCATCGCAACAAGAACAAATTTACACCTTGATTTTAGAGAAAGCCAAGCAAAACAAAATGCATCAGAAAAGCAACGTCAAAAAACCTCGTTCAAATGAAGAACGTTTCCGATTGCAGGAAAATTTATTAGACGAAAAAATTAAAATGCGTAATGCAATGAAATCTATTTTAAAAACAGATCAATATGAACTGTGGAAGAAGATGGAAAAACAAAAAGAGCGTAGAAAAAGAAAGCGCCTTAAAATGAAAAAAGGATAAAAAATAATTGATTTATTTTTTGACATATTTATATAAAATCCAAACTAAATGTTTGGATTTTTTTTATTGTAACTTTATGTTCTTTGCGAATTTGTTGTGAATCCATAAAATACCTAATCCAAAGGCAACAGAAGCAAAAATCAAAATATTGTTCAAAACACCATCTACAGAAAATGACATTCTAATCAAAATTGTAGAAATAATAAAACCTGAATTTCTTATAACTTTATGAAATTGATCTGTGTAGAAAAAGGATACTAATAATAACAGTACATCTACAATAATAAGTACTGCAAAAAACTCATCAAAAAATAAACTATTGACGTCTTTGAGTACTGCAGATAGATTTTCAGGAGCAGCATCCATAATCCAACGTCCAAATGTAAGCAAACCAATAAAAACAAAAATTGGTATAAGCAAAGTAGCCATTACTTTTTTTATACTTATAAACTGCTTTATTTGCGGAGACTCGATAGAATTCAAAGACGATTTATCGTCTAAGTTTTCTCTAAGATATGAAAACACATAAATCATAAAAAAAAGAATCAAAGCTGTAATAATATCGTATGTGAAGGTTATATCATTTTTTATATCAAACCAATTGGACGACAATTCTAGGTTAGAGAGATCTTTAAAAATTCTTCTTATCACAATGAGTGTAATAATTTCATATTGTTTGGTAATATAAGTGGTAATGGATCTAGGCAAATAATAAATCAACAAATACACCTCGTAAATTAAGATGAATGAAAACGGAGTATATATGGCTGCTATGGGATTATCAAAGAAATTTGAATCTTCAAAAAGAACTATTTGTCCATATTTTTTTAAATAAATTAGAGCTAAATGAATCAAAAAACTTACCATAGCAATAACTAAAATAAATTTCTCTATTTTCAATTTTATCTTTTCTGATAGTGCAAAATTGTACAGTGTTTTGTATGATAATAAATTAATCATAATAAATTGATTTTATGTAGATTAATAAATCATAACCTAGGATTTTTAAAGTTACAAAAAAAACTTAAATGTATTTCACAAGCTTATTTCTGCAATTTTACTACTTTTGAACCTCTTAAATTTTAGGCAGAAATTAATAAAGATCTTCACATGGAAATCATTGAAATTTTAGGCTATTGCGCTGCACTTCTAATTGGACTAACACTTGGACTTATTGGAGGAGGTGGTTCTATTTTGGCAGTACCTGTTTTGGCATATTTGTTTATGTTCGATGAAAAATTAGCAACGGGTTATTCGCTATTTGTGGTCGGTTGTAGTGCTTTAGTTGGCGGATTCAAACAATTTCAAAAAGGCAATGTAGATTTTAAAATTGCACTAATTTTTGGTCTTCCAGCCATTATAAGTGTGTCACTTGTTCGCTCATTTTTGATTCCAATAATTCCAGACGAATTGTTTGTTTTAAATGGCACTACAATTACAAGAAGGATGGCTATGTTTGGGCTGTTTGCATTGGTAATGATTCCAGCAGCATTTGCTATGCTCAAATCCCCAAAATCAAACCCAACAAATTCAAACACTGATAAAGTTGAATACAACTATTTACTCATTTTATTAGAAGGTGTGTTGATTGGAGCAATTACAGGAATTGTTGGTGCTGGAGGCGGATTTTTAATCATTCCTGCATTGGTACTATTAGCAAAAATTGACATCAAAAAAGCCATAGGAACATCCCTTGTAATTGTTACTCTAAAATCTTTGATTGGTTTCTTTTTAGGTGATGCTCTAACCATGAATATTGATTGGGAGTTTTTGCTAACATTTTCAGCAATTGCAATCGTTGGTATATTTTTTGGCACATTTTTAAATAACCTGTTTGATGGCCAAAAACTCCGAAAGGGATTTGGGTATTTTATTCTACTTATGGCCGGATTTATTTTTTACATGGAATTCTTAATTGCCACTACTTAAGTTCAATTAAAATAAATTATTTTTGCCATTAATAAAACTTAAAGTTATGAATTTGATATATGAACCCTGGCCATGGTATATTTCTGGTATTGCAATAGCACTCATAATGTTATTATTGCAATTATCAGGGAAAAAATTTGGTATGTCTAGTAATCTTCGTACTCTTTGCACCATTTGTGGCGCTGGAAAACAAGTTCATTTTTTTAAATTTGATTGGAAAGCACAGCGCTGGAACTTAGTTGTTGTATTGGGTGCGATTATTGGAGGTTATATTGCTGCAAACTTTATGACCAATGAAAATGCTGTACTTATCAATTCAAATACAATAGAACACTTAAAAACTCTAGGATTTGAAAGCGCTGGAACCGCATATTTGCCCTTAGAATTATTTGAAACGCGTGTTTTTTCTAGCCCAAAAACACTTATTATTTTATTTTTTGGTGGCCTATTTGTAGGTTTTGGAGCGCGCTATGCTGGAGGTTGTACGTCTGGGCATGCCATTTCTGGATTAAGTAATTTGCAGTTACCATCCCTAATAGCCGTTATTGGTTTTTTTATTGGCGGACTGATTATGACTCACTTTTTGTTTCCTTTAATATTTTAAACTATGAGAACTCTCTTCTATCTAATTATTGGTATTCTTTTTGGCATTACGATGTATAAATCAGAAGCAGCATCTTGGTTTAGAATTTATGAAATGTTTCGTTTTGAAGCATTTCACATGTACGGAATTATTGGAACTGCTTTGACAATGGGAGTGGTAAGTACATTTATTATAAAACGCTTTAACATCAAGTCATTTTATGGCGAAACAATTAAATTTATCCCAAAAGAAAAAGGATTCACAAGATACATTCTAGGTGGCATTATTTTTGGGCTTGGATGGGCATTAGCAGGCGCCTGTCCAGGACCAATGTTTACTCTTTTGGGTGCTGGATTTTTACCCATTAGTGTTGTTATTATTGCAGCAATATTAGGGACATTAATCTATGGGATTTTAAGAGAAAAATTGTCTCATTAGCTTATTAAAACCTTAATTTTAATCGTTAAAATTAGGATCTTGAAGTTCCAATAAGTTACCAGAATCAATAGCATTTCCACCAATTCCTTTGATATCACCAAATAGCGCATTTAAGTTTTCTTGAACTAATGAAATTTGTTTTTCACGCATTGCCCAAACACGTTGCATAGCAGATTTCTCTTTATTTAATTGAACAAACATTGAATCATAAACTTCTGTAATACGTTTAATTTTTTGAGTAAAATCATTACTGGTTAAATAATTATATAACAATTCCATCTTATCGCCTTTATTTACCTGTACGGCCGATACAGATTGAGTTTTAATCAATACTTCTCGAAGTACTTTTGTTAAACTTTTCACCTCATTAAAATGACATATCCAAACGCCATCTTTAAAATCAAAACGATTCAAATCACCAGGCATCGTTGCTGTTACCAAAACAGCAATATCACCTTTTACCCGCATTTGATCTTGTTTAAGTTTGTCTATCCATTTATTGTCAAAATTTTTGGTGCGTTTACTTTCAAAAACAATGGTTCCGCATTTAGTTTGTTGTGCATTGACAACAGTTTGAATGACATCTGCTCCTTTAATGCCTTTGGAAACCTCAGAAATTTCATCAAAAGGAAAACTTTGCTTCAAAAGTTCTTCCAAAACTAATTCTTGAACCTCACCTTGCATTTGCATAGATCCTTGCTCGGCTTTGCGCTTCATTTCATCAATCAGCTTTTTTTGATCTTCTAATTGCTTTTGAAACTCTCTTTCTTTCAAAACATTGGCCTCGCGCTCTTTTGCACGGGCTTTTTCTTCAATTTCTTTTTGTTTTTCAAGGAGTTGTTGTTGAACCAAAAGTTCTTGGTCTTTTGCTTTTTCTTCTAATTCTAACTCCCTTTTTTTAAGATTAATTTCTTGTTGTTTAAGCGCACGAACTTCATTGTTTTTTTCCTCAAATTGGGCTTTTAGCGATTTGAGTTCTTGCTCAAAATCAGATTTTGTTTTGTTTTGAATGATTTCTTTTTCTTGAAGAATTCGTTGTTCTAGTTTTGCTTTAAAAATTTCATTTTCTTTTTCTTTTTTGGTTTGAA
>Ga0209138_1002067_pt1 | contig 15866 bp, 19 predicted proteins | sample SaaInl3SG_22_DNA_FD_184645 | JGI IMG/M metagenome (GOLD analysis project Ga0209138, IMG submission 184645) | Marine microbial communities from expanding oxygen minimum zones in the Saanich Inlet - ESP_153SG_22_DNA (SPAdes) (version 2) | ecosystem: Environmental > Aquatic > Marine > Intertidal...
CCAGCTGCGGCACCCTGCTCCCATTCCATCTGGAACTGCTGGACCTCTTGGTCAGTGAGTTTCTTCATCATGAGATTCTCACGCTGAGCTTGGTTCTCATCAATCTTGAGCAAGTTGTAGTACTGCTTGAGCATACCCATGTCCAGGATGCGGAGACCGTCTTGCGGTGAGATGAAGCCCATCTTCATCCAGTCTGTAATTAGAGCCTGTCTAGCAGACTTGCTGGTTGGCAACGCTGAGCCAGACTCGATACGGATGTCCAAACCTGAAGCAATGTCTGAGCCAGCAAGCATCTGGGCATCAAATGCGCCGTCAGCTCCAACCACCTTTACAAGGCGTGGCTCGTCAACGTACTGAACAAACAGGCTTAGTGATTGCCTAGCAATCTTTTCAATTGCAGCCTCAATAGAGTTGAACACTGCAGTCAAGTAAGCATCATCACGCTCTTGGAGGTAGTTGATTGCAGTAGCTGCTGTTACGCCACCGCTTTCTCCACGAGATACAGCGTGCTGACCTGATAGGTCCTCGAAGTCCGATTCAAGCTGCTTGACCTCATTTAGCACATAGCTAGGTAGCGGCTGAATTGGCACTGGGGTTGGCATCGTAAAGCCAGGACGAACTGGAATCCAGACACCAGGGCGAGCTGTTACCTTACGTGGGTCAACCGAGCCTTCTTGGAACATCATCTGTGGCTTAGACATCAAGTTCTTTGCCTGAATGATTTGTGAGCGAACACGGTTGTATTCACGCTGCAGCGGAATGATGTTCTTGATTACACCACGGCGGTAGAACTTGCCAGTTGGAATTGTGTGAGTGTGTGCAAAAGGGTACTGCTTGTGAGCATAAGGAATGCCATTCTCAGCAAACTGCACAATCTCATTATCGACGATTGTGACTAGCCCACCCTTTGGTAGGTATGGGCAACCGTTTGGCTTTGCCCACATCTCGATAACTAGAACGCTATCTGGCTTTACGCTGGCAGTGTTGCGCTGGTCCATTAGAGCAGCATCAAAAATTTCGCTTGAGGCTACCTTGGTTGCAGAGAAGTTCTTTGGTAGAACATTGCCGAATGTGGACTTTACCCACTGCTCGCTCTTTGTGTACACATTAAAGATGTATGGTTGCTCTTCAATGTCTTCTTCACTTAGGTCTGGAACAAATAGGTGGAATGGCGAGACTACTTCAAAGTCAACGTCACCCCTGCTAACCTCTGCCTGGATGGTTTGGGTTTGCCCAGTGTAAGGGTCTGTAATTTTCTGTGGCTCAATCTGCCTAGTGTTGCCGTCCCAGTAAGACTTGATAAATGCGTTACCAGTTGTGGCTCTCCAGAACTCCGCCTTCTGTAGCACGTCTGTCTGGAAGTTCTTTTTGTCATACAATGACTGCCAAACCTGCTCAGCTGCTGCAGCTGCCATTAGGTCATCGTCATCGTTGCTTGCTGGGACTGCCTGAGCTGATGGGCGACCAGAAGTTGTCTTGGAAATTTCAGTTCGCACGATTGGTTCAATACGGTTGACCATGATGCGAGGAAGGTTAGAAGGGTTTGGCTCTTCACGAAGAACCTGACCTGAGCCAACGGTCTGCCATGCGTGGTACTGGTAGCCATTGTAGAAAGCAATCTGCAGATACCACTCTTGCTCATCAGTCTTGCGAGCTGACTTCAGCTTCTCGTACTCCGAGCGAATCCAAGCAACTAGGTCTTTTGATTCCTGCTTCTTCTTGAACTTGTTGAGAATTGTGTCGTCAACAAGCTCGCCCTCCATGCCAACGCCAGGAAGGTACTGACCATCTTTGCCAGCGGTGTACGAGTCTGCCATGTGCTATTCCGTATCCTCAGCCCGATTCCAGGCTGCGTCCATGTTTTTGAGCTCTTGCTCCATTAGCTCTAGCTCGTCTCCAGATAGATATGGTCCAGTATACCCTGTATCTGGCATAACTGAGACTGTTTGAACCTGCTGAAATGCAAGCGGGTCTTTACTGGCTAGCAGATTTGCTAGGTGCTTTGTTGTTGCTGTTCGCTGCTTTTCCAGGTCGAGCTGGCTTTGGCTCAGCTGCTTCATCATCTTGAACAGATTTAGCACTACTAGAACTATCACTGCTAGAAACAGTGAGGACAAAATCAGCGACGTTATTACGAATTCCATTAATCAATCCTTCTACTTGAGCGGGCACAGCTTTTAGCTGAGCTTCCAATTCTTTGTTGTGTGCCTTTAGGTGGTCGTTTTCACGCATTGCAACTTCACGCAGCATGTAGCCAGTCGTGGTTGCCAACTCTCCAACACAGCGAACACAGAGCAAGTAACTGGCGTTAGTCTGCTCATCCTTGCCCAGGTCGTAGAGTTCTTTGTTGTTGCCGCAAGATAGGCAAGTACCAGGGAATGGTCCACCGTTTGCGAAGTAATTAAACTGTCTCATTAGTATCCTTCTAGTGAGCGAGCTGGTGACATGTCTTGCCAGCCATCCCACTCTTGTTGGTCATCGTATTCTTTGAACTTTTCGGTTGGTCTAAAACGTTCACCGAAGACAGCCCTAAAGCTACCAGGCTCTCTGCCAGAAAGCTGCTCTGGCGTGAGGTCGTCCATGAACGTCATAGCGTACTTAAGAGCATCATAGCAGTGGTTGTCCTTATCACGGATGTCTTCAAGCTTGTTGTGTTGCTCAGCAATCTTAGTAGACGCCCACTTCTTCCATTTTAGCTTGGGAAGTTCTGCAATCAAGTTAGGGCAATCATCTGTAATCATCAAGAATGGCTTGTTGGTTTTAGGGTTTATCTTGAAGTACTGCTGAAGTCTTTCTAGTCCAACTCGTCGGTCATTGGGGATTGAGTCAACGGAAATATAGATGCCTGCTTTTTGGTATTCCTGGAGAATAGACGTGCCAGTATGTTCCTTAGTTTGCTTGATGGCTGGGTCTCCTGTAGTAAGCCAAGTTTCGCATCCGTACTTGCGCTCAATTTCCCTAGAGATTCCATTAACGATTGTTGCATGTTCGGCGACTGTCTTCTTCGCAGCGTAGTGCTCTCTAAAAACTGTGATAGTTCCGTCTTCAGCAATGGCAAGCCACAGCCAAACTGTCGGGTTGGTGTAGCCAGAGTCCATTGTCCTGACGATGCGATGGTCAGGCGAGGGTTGGAAAGCTCCTCTTGGAATACAGTGTGTCGGTGTCGTGAAGTCTGGGAAGACTGCCCCACCAAGATGCACGTAGAGCCCTTTGGCTCGGACATCTCGTTCTTCTTCTGGAAGCATTTCAAGAAACTTGTCGATAGCTTCTGTGCTAAGCGAGGGGTTGTCTTGGATGGTAGCTTCTGTGATTCCAATTTTCTTTTGCCCTTCTTTAGCTGGCATGTAGATGTCATCGTAAATCCATTCCATGCCTTGGACTGGAGTCTGCGACATCCACCATACTCCGTTTGTGTCAACCAAGCGGGCCAAGCACTCTCGAAATACTGTTTGCGGGCATTCTTCATCGAAGTGAACAAAGTGCCTAGATGAACCAGCGAACTTATCTAGGTCTTGGTCTTGTGACATGAACTCTACAAATGAACCGTTGCTAAGAGTTAGCACGTGGCGCTCTCTGGAGTAGCTCTGTTCCCAGCTGCCATTAATAAGGTATGACTTTGGCAGCCACTGCTTGTAGAGCGGAAGGATAATTTTGTCCACACCGTTCAGGAAGTCAACGGCGACGACACGCCCACGGATAGGGCCCTCTGGAGTTTTGCGGTATGGGTGCGAATGGGTTAGCCACCAGATTGCCTCGATGGTTGAGCCCAGCGATTTACCAGAACGGTTACCGCCAATGTAAAGACGGTCAGGCATTTTGTCTTTGTGGAAGTTGAGCTGCTTCTCAGATGGCACATAGTCGTACAAGTTGGGGACATGCGAAGCTTGCTGTAGCTCTTCACCGAGCTGCAGAAATATATCGCTTAGTTCCAGTTTGTCTTTAGCCATCGAATAGAGCCACTAAATCCTGAAGAGTAATACGGACAAGAGTGCTGTTGTCATTACGCACACCAGACTCAATACCGAGAAGGTCGCCCAGCCTGGCATAAGCCCACCATTGACCAGCTCTTGGGTACCCCACACCAGCCCGCTGAGTGACAAGAAAACCAAAATTAGCTCCAGCATTTTTAGCCTCTCTCTGCGATTCGGCAAACCATTTCTTGCATTGTTCATAACTAGCGTTCTTTGCCATGTTGCCGCCTTTGAGCTCAAAAACCATTAGTCCGTGCTCAGGCTCACGAAGCCAGACATCGCCTTGGTCATCCGAGCCAGTCAGGACATTGCGGTGTGCTTCGAGTTCGTCGTAGCCAACTGACAGTAGATAGTTACGTACTGCAGTTTCGGCTCGTGTTCCAATTGCTTTAGCTTTACTCATATAAGGTCGTCTCCCTAGTACAATAATACTATGCCTGAATTACCTAAATTGCCCACACCTGAAGAAGTTAACTACTATCATCTTGCGGCAGACAAAGATGCTGGTCCTGGTGCACTCCACCATACCCTAGGCTTGGGGTCTTCGCAGGCTAGTCCTGGCAACCATGACCACGATGGCAGGAACTCAAAACGAATCAAGCTTGAAAACCTTCACGGGGTTAGCGTTAGCTACCAGCCACAAGGTGGAACTATTGGCGGGACTCAGCCAACTTTTTCTGGTGACCCGCTTATTACTGGGAGCTACACAAAAATAGGCAACTTGGTTTTCTTCCAGATTGACGTTGACTTTAGCAACATTACAGATTTTGGAACTGGGCAGTATTATTTGACGCTGCCTTTTGCTGCAGAACACGACTCTACTTTTAGGGCTGGCTTTTTGAAAGATGCATCTACTGGCAGAAAATACGCTATTTCTGGGCATGCAGAACCTGGCAGCAATATAATGGCACTCTTTGGCCTGGCAAGCAATGGCTTGGACGAAGACTTCACTCACAATACGCCCACGGCGCTCGCAACAGCAGATTCATTTCACGTCTCTGGAACATACGAAATAAACCCCTAGATAGTGTAGAATAAACGTATGCCTGTAAACACCATAATCAAAATGCGTCGAGGCACTGCCTCGCAGTGGCAGTCGACCAACCCTGTCCTTGGCGCAGGTGAGATGGGCTTTGAGTCTGACACTCGTAAGTTCAAGTTCGGCAACGGAACCAGCACATGGAATACCATGCCTTACGCCTCAGCTGGTGGCGTTGAGGCTGGTGGATTCTTCGTAGCAGAAACTGCACCAGTTGGAGCCAACGTTGGTGACATCTGGTATAACATCTCAGACACTGGCGCTGAAGGCGGCAAGTCTTTCATTTACTACGAGGGCTACTGGGTTGAGCTAAACCCTGGAACGCTTGGCCCACAGGGTTCGACTGGTGCAACTGGCCCAGCGAACACTCTGACCGTAGGTACGGTTACAACACTTGCTGCAGGCGAGCTAGCCACAGTAGAGATTACAGGCACAGCTCCCAACCAGACCGTGAACTTTGGTATCCCTCAGGGCATTCAAGGAATCCAGGGCATCCAAGGTATTCAGGGCGAGCAAGGCATCCAAGGTATTCAGGGCGAGCCTGGAGACCCAGCATTTCACCCATTCTTAGTCGGGTTCTAACAGAGGAAGAAAATGGCATTCGGATACAAGATACTAGGACAGGCAGCACCAGCTGACACAAGCAACGCTGACCTATACACTGTGCCAGCGAGCACCGAGTCAATCATCTCAAGCCTGGCTATTGCTAACGTCACGGCTACTGATGCGACTTACAAAATTTATGTTAGAGCTGCTGGCGCTGCTGCTGCAGACTCAAACGCTTTGGTCAAGGATGGGACCGCAACAGCCAACACAACTACCACAATCGGTATTGGAATCAGCCTGGCTGCCACTGACGTGGTTACAATTCAGTCAGGTACTGCAAGCGCACTTACCTTTCACGCATTCGGAACTGAGGTAGCTTAATGGGAATCTCAGTTATCGGTGGAGCCACTGGCGCTGGCGGCGGCACAGAAGAATATCAACTATTTACGTCATCAGGTAATTTCACTGTCCCAGACGGTGTTACTAAAGTAACCGTAGACTGCATTGGCGGTTCTGGCGGTGGTGCTGCAGCTCCTGGTGGTTATAAAAGAAAGCAAATTACAGTCACACCTGGAGAAGTTATCCCTGTCACCATTGGTGCTGGTGCTACTACTTTCAATGAAGCAGGAGGAACTAGCTCATTTGGTGATTTTCAAATGGCTGGTAGCGCAGGCACTTCAGGTAACACTACTTATGGCAACACTTCGGGCACCGAGTTAGACCTTACAGAGTTTGGGTTTGTCAATGTAACTTTTGACGGAAGTGGCCCCAACACCTCCAACACTGTGCCAGCAACCTTGGACACAATACCCGAAACAGGTGAAGTTTTTACGACCTGGAGACATGGCTACGCTGACAACCAAGTTTACTTTTGGAAAAAGAGAAATGGCGCTTTAACAAACAGGCTTGTAACTATGGGCCAGAATGAAACCATAGGTTATTACGGATATGATGCTAGGCATGCTTATAAAAACGGTACTTATATTTGGAATATACAGGATAACAACATCCATATTTTTGCGGACGAATCCCCAGTAGAAACCCAGCCCGCTTCATCCATTACTAGGACCCCAACTTCATCTTACATTTACGGAAGACTGGCAGCTGATAACGATTACTTTTATCTTGTAAATGAAAACAGAGAGTCTTTTAGGTCAGCCGATGGATTGGCCTGGACTCAGATGGGCACTTTGCCATCTACTGGAAGCAGCCTTACCTTCGGCGGTCTTGCCATAAACGATAGCGGAGTGTTGATGATGCTTGATAGGCATGCAAAACGTGTACTTGTCTCAACTGACCAGGCAGCCACGTGGTCAACTCATACCGCTGCAAACGGAGCAAACATGAGTACCACTTCTTACCAAAGGCTTTACACAGTTGGAGACACTTTTTACAGATTTGAAGGCGACAGTAGTGGGCAACGAACCTCAAAGATAGAGTGGACTGGTTCGGGTATTGTCCAGACAACTGGAGCCTACATAACCAACCAAATATTTGGTTATGCAGGGCAAGTTCCTAGCCAAGTAGTAGATAAAAATGGAAACAAGCAGGCCCAATGGATTCAAGGCGCTTACAGCAGTGGTTGGAAAACTATTTTTATGGACTGGACCTCTGGAGTAGCGGAATTATCTTACGTAATCGGGGCTAACACTCCGATTCCTACAGCCCCAAATGGACCAGGACCTGGTTTTGCAGTAGGCGACCTAGCTGCAATCTTCAATAGTCCACAGTCAAGCAGTGGTTACACTTTTAGGATGAGAGGCTCAAAAGACTTAGGTGGCTCTATTTCAGGCGGTACGAGTTCTTACTATTCTCCAGGCTACGGTGGTGGTGGTTGGTTTGACCAACAAGGGTATGCTGGCGTCGGTGGTAGCGGGGTTGATTTAGGAATTGGCATCCTTCCTATTGGCGCTGGGTCTGGAAAGACTCATTTTGTAGAACCTCGTTATGCTGGCTATGGAAGCTCCGTTAACACTGGCTACAATGGCGGCAAGCAGGGTGCAGTACTAGTTAGGTGGGTAGCATAATGGCGACATACGCTGTAATTAACAATGAGAATGTTGTAATAAATATTGTTGTCGCCGACACACCACTCGAAACTAATTGGGTTGAGTCAACAACTGCTGGTATTGGCTTTATCTACAACCCTGAAGATGGCTCCATTAAACCTCGAAAGCCTTTTGAGAGCTGGGACTTTAATGAAGAAACTTGGGGCTGGGAAGCACCAACTCCAATACCTGAAGATGGTGCTTATTATTTCTGGAGCGAAGAAAACTTAGCTTGGGAAGAGCCTGTAGCTATCGACCCTCCAGCAGAAGAGGTCAGTGAGTAATGGCAACCATTGACTTCCCAGACTCCCCCACAATCGGAGACATCTTCGTTGCGGGTAATTCGTCATACCAGTGGACTGGGACTGCTTGGATTGCCAATAACCTAGGTGCACTTAACTACGCTGACATTGCCAATAAGCCTGCAGCCATTGAAGATGCCGCAGCTATTGAGACTTACGTCGATGGCAGGGTTCAGCTAATTGTAGATGCTGCACCTGCAGCGCTTGACACACTAAACGAGTTGGCTGCATCACTTGGTGATGACGCTGACTTTGCTGGCACGATGACTACTGCCCTGTCTGGCAAGGCTGCAACTGTTCACACTCACGTCAAGACAGACATCACAGATTTTGCTCACGTTCACCCAATCAGCGAAGTCACTGACCTGCAGACTGCTCTGGATGCCAAGAAGAACGAAGCTGTCTACGAGATTTCCGCAGACAACACCCTGCTGCCTAACAGCCGTTACTTTGTCAACACTACAGCTACACGCACCCTCACTCTTCCATCCAGCCCAGCTGTGGGAGCAGAGATTTGGATTGTGGACCAGAGCAGCCAGGCAGCTACAAACAACATCACGGTCAACAATGGTGGCTCACTAATCAACGGTGTATCCGATACACTTGTAATCGACGTAGATGGCGCAGTTGTTACGCTGATTTACACTGGCTCAACACTTGGATGGAGAATCTAATGGCTATTAACTTTTCAGACCTCGGCGGTGGCGGAGCAAGCTTTAAACAGGTGACTGTTGAGTTTAACTCAACTACCTCATGGACCGTACCAGCCGACGTCACTAGCTTAACCATTTTTGCTTGCGGTGGCGGCGGAGGCGGCGGCAGAGGGCCTAATGACACTACCCCTGGGTCTGGTGGTAGCGGCTCCGCACTTGAGCAGCAGGTTGATGTAACTCCTGGCTCTACTCACACAATTACAATCGGAGCTGGGGGGGCGGGTGCTCCATCCAACGGCACAGATGGCAGCAATGGGACAGACACTACCTTTGGCTCTATATTGACAGCAGAGGGTGCTGGCGGAGGTAGGCAGAATTTTCAATTTGGTTTTGGACCTAAGCACTCTGGCGGATTTGGAGCTCTTTTTGATGGCGCTCAACAACTTTACTCTATAGGCCGCATGGCGAACGCTGGTTCTGGCTTGCATGGCAGAGGAGGGGGTGGTGGCTCATGGTCAGCCAATGGCGGACAGAGGTCGCAGGCAGACGGCGGCGGCTGGAGGACAGAGCGTAATGACTCAAATGGAAACGAAAACGGCTTGGCAAATTATGGTGCAGGAGGGGTAGGGGGCCCACGTAACTTTACCGCTGGTAATGGCGGGTCTGGCTTTGTAAGAATCAAGTATTGGACGGCGGGATAATGGCACACTTTGCAAAGATTGAAAACGGCGTAGTAACTAACGTAGTTGTAGTTGATAACGCTCACGAAGCTAATGGTGAAGCTTACCTAAACGGGCTTGGTCTAGACGGTACTTGGGTTCAGACTAGCTACAACGCTAACTTAGGTAAGAAATTTGCTGGATTAGGTGACACCTTTGACGGTGAGAACTTTAAGCCAGCTGAGCCAGAGGGCAACCTTGGCTTTGATGAGGACACTTGGTCATGGATTATGCCAGAGCCACCAGTAGAAGAGGAACCAAATGCCTAAGCTATACAACACAGTAACCAAGAAATTTATGTTCGTGCCTGACAGCTATGTTGGCAAGTTCCCATTTGAGACTGAAGAGCAGGCTGCATCAAAGGGCATTGTTGACCCAGAAGTTGTTGCTGCACCAGTAGTAGAGAAGCCAAAGAAGAAGTCCAAGCGGGCTGACTACAAGGCTGATGCTATTGACGGTGATGCAGATGGGCTTGTCCAGGATGGCACACCATTTCAGCGTCCAGAAGGTACTGAGCTAACTGAAGAAGAGATTGCGACACGCCTAGACACGGAGTCCGAGTAAACTGATAGGGTTTCTTTAGGAATAACCTAAAGGAGAACCATGTTAGAAGGACTTACTCCTCCAGTTGAGGACGCTCTTTGCAAGATAGGTAGACTCTCAAGCGACCTTTCGCCTGAGGATGTTCAGATTCTAAATGATGCCCTGAAAGATGCCAAGTGGAGCACTAATGCTTTAGCCAGGGCGCTTAATGGGCGTGGCTTGGATGTAGGCGAGACTGTACTTCGCAAACATCGTAAGAAGGAATGTGCCTGTGCTAGAGCAGCTTAATGAACCAGCCTGGGAGCCAGTCGACAGGGCTCAGCCAATCGTTCTTGCAGCCCCCAAAAAGGTTGTGCCAAAGAAATCCAAACATCAAGTGCACATTGCACTGCCAGACCCGCAAATCGGCTATCGGGTTATTGATGGCAAGTGGGACCCTTTTCATGATGAGCGTGCTATGGATGTTGCTCTCCAAATTACCGCATTCGTGGAAGAAACGGACCGCATCGATACGGTTATTAATCTGGGTGACTTTCTGGATTTACCAGCGCAAGGGCGCTTTGAGCAAGAAGCAGGGTTTGCGTCAACCACGCAATCCGCCTTTGACAGGGGACACCTGTTTCTACAGGAGCAAAGACAAGCCGCTGGACCGAAAGCTAAGATTGTTCTTGTAGAAGGCAACCATGACCGTCGCATGGAGAAGTTCATCGTGACGAACATGCTTAGCGCATTCGGGCTCAAGCGAGCCAACACCAAAGAGTTGCCAGCAATGAGTATCCCATTCCTGCTTAGGCTGGATGAGATTGGCGTTGAGTACATTGACGCTTACCCAGCTGGAGCTTACTGGATTACGGATAACCTACGTGCTATCCACGGCAACAAAGCTAGGAGCAATGGGTCAACCGCTGCAGCTTACACGAATGCTATGCCTCACATCTCGACCATCTTCGGTCATTCTCACAGGCTAGAGATTCAATCTAAGACTGTGTTTAATGGAGCTGGTCCAATAAAGAGTGCAGCAATCAGCCCTGGCTGCCTATGCCGTGTTGATGGAGCTGTGCCTTCTGTGAATGGCTCGACACACATCGATGGCTCACCAGCTCAGCACTTTGAGGATTGGCAGCAGGGCGTTGCGGTTATTACCGTTGAGCCTAATGGCGATTACTACACCGAGCTCGTACAGATTAAAGAAGGTGTTGCTTGGTTTAGGGGTAGGAAGTTTACCTCTGACAAAAAACTTAGCGCTCTTCGAGCCTCTTAGTTTCAGCTGCAACTATCTCTTCTGTAGTCGCCTGAGTTTCTGAATCATGGGGGTGCCAATCCACACCCAGCTCTCCCACTGGAATGAAGGGCTGAGTGTGGACTGGACGTTCTCCATAGTGCGGGTCATTCACCGCATGCCAGGTGTTGTGGCAGTGGTCGCAAATCCTGTGCAAATTGCCAGGAGCATTGTTCATTGTGTTTTTGTCTGGCCCGTGGTGCCTATCTGACGCTGGCCTACCGAGGCAGCCCGTAATCGGAACAACGCCACCACCAGCATGCTTGAGCCCAGCCCACTCGCAAACCATACCAGCGGAGATAGGGTACATCTCCTTGGCTCGCTTACGACCTGTGGAGATGGGGTCTTTGTAGTCGGCGAGGTCTTTGCTGGACTCGTATCCGTCTGAGATGTATCCAGTGTCAACTTCTTTATCAAACTCGCTTGAGCCAAATGCTCCTTCAGAATCCCCATCGCTTTTTACCTCTCCCGTAGGTCCAAACTTTACTTCGCCACCGCAGCAGCAATCAATGTTATCAAAGTGCCAAAAGGTATGACACTCATCGTGATGACCAGTTCGGCAGGAAAAGCATGGGTCTTCTTTACTCCCAGTACTTGTCACGTTCATCACCGTCCGAAGCCATGTCTTCTAGTTCGCCAACCATTGCACGAACATTCATGTCGTTATTCATAGAGTCTATCTTTAGAAGCTCCATACCAACAAACATTTTGAACCCTACAGATGTCGATTCTGTAACGCCTAGTCGTGATTTGATTTCACGGTTGAAGCTGTTCTGAGGAATTGGCTTCTCTCCATTTTCACCGCACCAATGACGGTACGAATTGTAAACAGCTGTCTTGGTGACTGAAGCCTTGTCAGCCAGTAGCACCTTCTCATCAAGGAACTTGGCAACATGGTCTTCCTCATGGCGGTATGCCTGGGTAGCCATCATGACGGAATCTGGCTCTGTCATGCCCTGCTCGGTGATGCGAACTGCACCTTCAACCATCCATTGAAGGATGCCTGGGCCTTCCTGGGCAACCATAAGCTCTGCCAGGTTCTCTTTACGGTCCTTGGCAGCAACTGTCTTCTTGAAGTCAAGCTTACGAAGCCTTCTCCAGAATCCATCACCACCAGACTTTACCTCAGGCAAGTGGTTCACTGCCAAGAACAAGGTGTGCGTTGGCTTGAAGTCAAAGAAGTTCTGGTTCATGAAACGTGCTGACAGCATGTCTCCACCAGTAAGCATCTTTACCCTCGACTCATTAAAGCGTCCGTCGGGACGAGTCTCCGACGCCACAGCAAAGCGAACACCACGTAGTCGAGCAATCTCGGTCGGGTGTGCGCTATTCCCTGTTTCGAGTAGGAAGTTTTCAGGCATCGTTGCAGAGTAGTCTCCAAGGATTTTTGATACCACGTCAAGGAGGGTTGACTTACCGTTTGCTCCTGTACCGACCAAGACTGGCAGGACGTGGAATCTGGAGTCACCGAATAGCGCTGCTCCAAGCAGCTCCTGTAGGTAGGCGATTCTGTCCTGGTCACTAATAACCTCTGATAAGAACTTGGACCATAGCGGAGTCGGAATAGCTCCCGCAGCAACAGAGGTCTGCCTCGTATTGAGGTCATGACGTCTATCCGCTGGGCGAAGCTCTCCAGTTCGGAGATTGATGACCCCTGCAGGAGTACAGAGACTATTGACGTCTGAATCCAAATCAAAAGCTTGCACCAATACCTCAGCATCCGTACCTGCAATAATTCCAGCATTTACAATCCTATCTTTGTTGGCAGATGCCTCAGCCCACTTGAGCTGCTCACCACTTGCACCTGCAGTGAGGGCAAACTCTGCAGCAGCAATGGTTGTCTGCATGATTGCCTTTTCTCTATCTTGCACAAAGCGAGCGCCGTCCCACTTGAGCCAACCTAGCTCAGGGACGAATTTATACTCGCCTCTCATAAAATGAATCAGCCTACGAGCATTAGCCGCATCGGTGCGACCATAAGCTCCAAAGCTGTCGGTATAGATGTCCATAAGCTCATCGTCCGAAACATCGACGTTGACTGGCTCATCCATTAGGGCTTCACTTGCCTCACTGGCAGGTGTGTCCTTGTGGCTGTGATTACGAAGCTCTTCTTGCAACTTAGCCTCAGTGAAAGCCTCTACACGAGCAATAGCCCAGCGATTAGCTGCCCTAAGCTCACCAGGGTTTGGCTCACGCTTCTGACCCTGCTGCAGGAACTCATTGAACCTGTCATTCAGCTGGGTGATAAGCAACTTAGCACTGTCCTCGGTCATGCAACCATTGCGGTGTGCTGCATTGATACGAATGAGCTGCTGTAGTAGCCAACCGTGCCTAGACTTAGGTGCCTTGACACCAGGGCGAACTGCACTGAACAGGCTAGACATGAATGCACAATCGTGCGCTGCATAATTCCATTCGGCGCTCGCAGACACCTGCTCGAAGTCATCAAGCCCAGTGGTCACGCTAGCAAAGCCGTGAGCAATCAGGACATCGTTGAGCTCGTCATAGCTGACTGGACGCCAATCATCAGGGAAGTCAGCGGTCACTGGCTTAGGCTCAGCCTTGTAGTTGAAGCCACCTGGAGCCCTGAAGATACGAGGCAGGTCAAACACGCTGTCGAGCTGACCGCCCTGTGATGCAGCTACCCAGCGACAAAAAGCGCCCCATCGAGTGATGAGAGAAGCTCCCATCTCTTGGGTGTACTCTTCTTCGGGGTCAATCGCCCAGTATGGCTGTAGGCCGTTGCCAGAGTGAACCACGGCACTGGGGCCCACTCCGACAAGGCTGGTCAGTAGGTCAATCAACTCATGGGCATTGTCAGCTGACTGGATGCCTGAGTCTTTGAAGTCAATGTCAATCCACACCGCAGCTAAGCGAGAGATGTCTTCTGCCTTGCTTCGTCCACTGGCAACGCTTGGGTTGATTTCATACCAGACGTTGCACTGTAGGTCGCTGATAGCTTCGACTACCGTGTCAGCCATGCTGACCTTGGATGTCCTGACCTTGAAGCCCTGCTCGGCTGATTGATAGCAGATGTTTATTGAGTCGTCTGCTGAGCGTCCGAGTCGCTCTAGTAGTTCTTGGAAGGGCTTGGTAAGTGCCACGAGAATCCTTTCGGGATAGAAGGTTGCGCTGGGCAGATACTTTTACATACCTGCCCAGCGAGGGGGGCGATTGCTAGAAGGTGTCTCCGTCAACTAGCGCATCGATGAGGTACTTGTTGACCGACATGGCCTCAGCAACCTCTTCTGGTGTAAAGCCAGCTGTAGACAGCTTCTTGGCTTTTTCAACCTGTGCAGCTGTAAGCTTATCACCTGTTGCTGCCTTCTTGGCTGGCTTAGCACCAACTGTCTCAGAAAGTAGAGCATCTACATCTGGGTTAGAAGTTGCTGGCTCAATTTCGATGCCATACAGCTTCACGTTGTTGTACTTCTTGTTGGAGGCAGGCTTCTCACCAGCAAATGTGATGGTGAATCCCATGCCCTTTTCAAGCTTAGCGATTCCCTTGGACTTCATCTCCAGCTTTGCAGCTGAAAGCTTCTGACCGAACAGGTATACACGGCGAGTGCCGTCATCTTCTTCTACGCCAGAGTCAAGGTACTCAGTAGCAAGGGTTACTTCAATCTGAAGCTTTGGCTTGCCATCATCCCAGAACTCAGGCTCACCTGAGTCGTAGGAGCGAACCTGCACGGTACGCAGGTCAGTGATTGTTCCAGTGAATGAGTCTCCCACGCTTGCATCCTTGAAGCTGATGCTTGGGATGGAGCGGGTACCCAACAGGTCGTTAGGGTCTGGGAGTAGCTCTGTGTTGATTTCTACCATTTGTTTTTACCTTTTCTTATCTGTTATGTCTCAGATGAGCGACGAAATGTCGTCATCCTCCTGCTGCTCGTACTTTTTGCAGTCCCAGCAGAAGCTTGCTTTAGGTTGCTTAGCGATTACCTTTTCCCAGCCAACTAGCTCGGCAGCATCGATAAGCACCTCAATTTTTGCTAACGCATCCATTGCGAGGTCTTCATCATAGCGAAGCATCACAATTTGTGCATCAGAAAGTTTCTTGTTCCTTGGCAAGAAGGTCAGTGCCACGTGAGTGACATCATGCCCCTTCTTCTTCCAACCCAAGCCATACAGCATAGCCTGAACTCTATACTGGCTCTTTATCTTTCCCTTGGCAGCATCTGCCAGGGGAGCATCGCCAACAACTTTCCAATCGTTGACCACGCCAGCCTCAGGGACGAACATGTCGCATGAGCCACCAAGCTCTAGCCCCTTGTAGCTGTGAACATGCAGGCGATTCTCAAGCATGTAGTTATCAGGCCAGCGAGAGTTGAATCCGTTTTCAAGCTGGTCATGGACTGCCGTGCCTATGAATGGAAACCAAGAACCATCTGGGGCAAGTGGGACTTCCGCCAGTTTCCTGGCTACACACTTACGGCAGTCCATGCCGACTTCGGAGATACCAATAACGGTCTGCTTGCTTCGTTCCGTAATGAACAGCTCTGGTATGCGTAACATCCATTGCTCAGCAGCCTCGACTGCAGTCCAATCGTCAGCTTGGTAATCAGATTGGTCTACTTCAAGAATCTTTATTGGCATAGCTGTATCTCCTTATTTTCTATTCTACTACTCGGCACTGACAGAGAGTTTCTGCATGACTTCACGCTCGAAGTTGATACCACGAGCCCCGTCAAGCATCTGCCTTGTAACCTTGTAGCGCTTTGATACCTTGCCAACAATAATCTGGTCGATGGTTGCCTTGGCAATCA
>Ga0209138_1002069_pt1 | contig 15864 bp, 12 predicted proteins | sample SaaInl3SG_22_DNA_FD_184645 | JGI IMG/M metagenome (GOLD analysis project Ga0209138, IMG submission 184645) | Marine microbial communities from expanding oxygen minimum zones in the Saanich Inlet - ESP_153SG_22_DNA (SPAdes) (version 2) | ecosystem: Environmental > Aquatic > Marine > Intertidal...
TCTGTTGCTACAGATGTAGAGATTACTGTCGAAAGCACTAACGTTTCATGTGGTACAGAAATTAATCCAGCTGTTATTATCACTAATTGGGGAACTAGCCCGTTAACTAGCACTGTTATAACTTATGATATAGATAATGGAACTCCAGCAAATTACAATTGGTCTGGAGCATTAGCTTTTGGAGAATCTGAAACTGTAACTTTACCAACTTTGACTTCTACAGCAGGAGATCATGACCTTAATGTATCTGCTTCTGCAACTGGAGATACTCGTGCTTGTAATGATACAGATTCTAATTGCTTTACACTAACTGCAACTTCTGGACCTTGTCCTTCTGTAGGAACAACACAATACGCAACAAGTACAACAGATGTAGTTATTAACGATGGAACTACAGATATATTAAGTAATTTAAATACAGGAAAACCTGCAGGTTATACAGATTACTCTACAACTATCGCAGCTACTGATATGATACAAGGTAGTTCTTACACTTTAAGTGTTAATATTAATACAGATGGCGCTTATACTTGTGCAACAAATGTATGGGTAGATTGGAATCAAAACTGTAATTTTGAAGCTAGTGAAGAATATGATTTAGGAACTGCTTTTGATACTCCAGATGGACCTACAACTAATTCTGGACTTACTATAGTAGTACCAACAGATGCAGTAGTTGGAAACACTATAATGAGGGTAACTACTAAATACGCTTCTGCTCCTGGTGCTTGTGAGAATTCTCATGATGCAGAAGTAGAAGATTATGGTATTAATGTATTAAGTTTATTAAGTGTTGATGAATTTGGATTATCTGGAGTTTCAATATTTCCAAATCCTGCTAACACAGTTATAAATATGAAAGGTTTAGAAACTACTTTAGAAAATGTTGAAATTTACACTGTTACTGGTAAAAAAGTAATAAGTACTACAACAGATTTAGAAACTATAAATGTTAGTGCTATTGCTAGTGGTGTTTACTTTTTAAAGTTAAATGCTAAAGATGCATCTAAAACTATCAAGTTTATAAAAGAGTAATTTATTATTATTATTACAATAAAAAGTGGATTGAAATTAATTTCAATCCACTTTTTGTGTTTTACAAATCTAACTATCAGATGATAAAAAAAGATGCAATTCTTTTTTTATTTATCAAAAGACGCGCAACACAAAAGTTTTGATTACGAATAACATATTCATAAAAACAGTTAGCTACATGTTTAAAGCTCTTATCCATGGTTAGATAATTATACTAAAACCTAACCAGATATTTAGTATATAATTTGCCAGTTATATAAAATAAATAAACAGTTAAAATTAAATTTTATTAATTCAAGACCTTTTGTTATTTAAAAATAAAAACAACTAATACCACAGACATTTTAAGCTTATTTATGCTTGTTCTTGTATTTATTGTGCCAGCGATAATTATATAAATATAATAGATTAATATTCACGTCTTAAGTTTACAATAATAGGGTTAGAGGTATTATTTAGAAAAGTATAACGCTAATAAGAAACAAAAAGGAAGCTATTTTAGAGCTTCCTTTTTATAATTAATACTATTGACAAGTCATTATTAATTAATTTATAATTACTTTTTTTGTATGCTTGTTTAAACCATCTCTAACTTGTAACATATAAATACCTGACTGAACCTTATCTAATCGAATAGTTTCATTAAACACTGTGCTTGCTTTATATATATTATTAAAAACTTCTCTACCTCTAATATCGAAAACTGAAATATTAATATCATTACTAGAAACACTATTTAATTCTACATTAAAAGATCCGTTGTTAGGGTTTGGATATACAGAAAAGCCTCCTAAACTTCCAAACTCATCAACAGATAATAAAGGAACTACAGTTATAGTGTAATCTTCAACTTCTGCATCGTGTCCGTTTTCACAAGAAGTTGCTCCAGAATTGTATTTTGTTGTTACTCTCATTATTGTATTTCCAACTACTGCATTTGTTGGAACAAGAACAGAAAGGCCAGAGTTTGAAGCTGGGCCATCTGGAGTCCCAAACGCTGTTCCTAAATCATAGGCTTCACTTGCTTCTAAAATACAGTTTTGATTCCAATCTATCCAAACTGTAGTAATACAAGTATAATTGCCATCTGTGTTTTGATTTACAAATAAATCATAAGAACTACCAACTGTAACCTCTGTAGTAAGGTCTGGATCAGTTGTAGGATCAGCATTTGTATAATCGCTATAACCAGAAGGTTTACCTGAAGCATTATTAATCGTACCAAATTGTACTAAAGTTGTACTAGTTTGATAATCTGTATTAGCAACAGAAGCGCATAATCCATCAACAACTGTTAGCATTAAATCGATGGTTTTTGTTTGTGAATTAGATGTGCCAGTAACAGTAATTGTATAATCTCCTGGAGTAGCACCTGTTAAACCAGTAATATTTAGCATAACAATTCCATCTGAAGATAATGTAGATGGCATAAAATCATACGATGATCCTGGTGGATTTCCAGATGCTGTAAATGTTGTTGATTCGTTAAAACCGTTAACTGTAAAGAAATCTACCTCATACGAAACTGCATCTATATTACACGCAGATTGATTTGAAATTGCACTATTTAATGCAAAAGATGGAGCACTTGAAATTGGAAAATTATCTGAAAGCGCATAAAAAATATTATCTGCTGCTTCAACCATTACTCTTGCATTGTTAGTATCTGCAACAGATGGTACAGTTATAGTTTCTGAGCCATCATTTGCAACACCAGACGCTAATGTTGTTGGGAAAGTTAAGCCTCCATCTGTAGAAAATTTAATATTAACAGTTTGGCAGTTAATTGGAGCTGTATTTGTAGCGCCTACATTCCATACTAAAGTTTGAGAACTTCCTGATCCCCAAGCTGGAGGAGAAACTACGGTAAATGGAGCTCCACCTTCAACCGTTACTACCATAGTATCAAAATCTGATTGTGGTATTTGTCCAACACCTCCAGCTTCTGATCTATCTCTAACAGTTAAACCAAAACTTAAAGTCCTAGCAATAGTAGATACAGTTTCCCAAGAACTATTATTTACTGTTTCTGTAGGATTAGTTTCTGTAAGTTCTCCTGCAAGTACTCTACTGTAAATTGGCATATATCTATCACCACTAGTACTTGGTGGTCTAGATCTCCATAGTGGGCCTCCATGTGTTGGTCCAAATTGAGCATTTGTAGTTTGACCACTATCTATTTGTTCCCAAGTGTACGTTAAAATATCACCACTATCTGGATCTGTAGCAGTAGCCTTAAGAATAAAAGCTGTACCATTAGGAATTGCAAAATCAGCTCCAGCAGCTGCAACTGGTGGATTATTTGTTATACTTGTTGTAACAGCGCATTGGTTAGCTCCACTAGTTACATTATTTAGAATTTGATTTATTGATTGGTAATGAAAATAAGGATCACTATGATCTTGCACATCATTAGGACCTGTAATACCAGCATATCCCATAATTGTAGTCCCACTTCCTGGCTCAGAATTCACTCCAGTACCTTCCGTGTTGTTGGAAAATGTATGGTTAGCTCCCATTTGATGTCCAATTTCATGTGGCACGTAATCTATATCAAAAAAATCTGCCATATATGGTCCTCCATCGTTATCTACGAAAGAATGGGCAGAAAAACCACTTCCTTTACCGTTTTCACAGACACAACCAATACATCCTGCATTTCCATTATTCCCTGCAAAATGAAGTAGGTGACCTATATCATAATCTGCCTCACCTACAGTAGCTGTTAAATTTGTTTGTAAATCTCCGTTTAAATTTCCACCATAAGGATCTGTTCCTGAATAAATTAAATCTAAGGCCGGATCATCAGCAGTATCAACTAGTACAAAAGTAATTGCCATATCAACTTCAAACACTTCATTTGTTCTGTTTAAAGTAGAAACCATTGCAGCTAATGCATCTTGCTGTGCATTACCATTACCTGCATTTCCATCATCTTGAAAATTGGTGTATTCTGATGTAACAGACATCGCCATTCTAAAAGTTCTTAATAGTTTGTCGTTTGCGTCACGAGACACTTCACTACTAATAATTCTTTTAGAGATATCGACATCTTCAGTTAAACACTCAAAAGTGTCGGAAGAATTTATTTGGGCTGTTCTATTATAAACAATGTATTGTCCGTTGGATACTTTAGTTACAGGTTGAATATACACTGTTTCTTTATCAGGCTCAGATATCATTGCTTTTAAACCTAAAGGTGTAACACTAAACCTCACTCTTGTACCAGAGCCATCTGTTCTAGAGCCAAGATATGTTTTTATACCTGGATGTTGAGCTTGGTTATCATTTGATGAAAAGATTTGCGTTTCAACTATTCTATACTGTTGTATTTTACCATCTACAGACGGAAAGTTTACAATAACATTAGATTTTCCATTAGATGCACCTCTTAAAGGTGCTCCAATTAATTGCTGTTTAAAATTTTGAATATCTAGTTGAAGAATTTCAGAGTTATCTGGATCTAAATTTTTGAGAGAAATTCCTGAAATTTCTTCTTTAACGGTAGTTTTAGACCATGCATTATTTTGAGCAATTACATTGCTAACAAACAGTAACATAGTAAAAGTTAATACATTAATTAGTTTTGTTTTCAAGTTGATTGGGATTTAAAATTTATTCCTCAAATTTAACAAAATTACTTGCTTAAACTTTAAACTATTCGTAGAAAAATGAATTATTAATGAATAAATAAATGTTTTTTATCTAAAAAAGTATCAAAAAACACAAATTAAGGAAGGAAATTAATCTAAATTAATTATTTCTAGCAAATACAAAATACACTTTAGTTTCCCTTTAATATAAAAAATTTAAAAATGAATAAAATTACCTACTGCTTTTTTCTAGCATTTCTTTGTATTTCTTTTACTGAAATTTCTCAAGAAAAAAAGTCAACTAAGTCCTCAAAAGAATTATGGACAAAAACCAGCCTTAGTACTTTAAACAAAGAATCTAAAGTTCATAGAAGCTCGCAGCCTTCAGATTTTGGTTTGTATAAATTAAATATACAAGAGCTTAAGAATAAACTAGAAAAAGCTCCAATGCGAGACGAAATGCTAGCTAAAAACTCTCCTATTCAAATTTCATTTCCCAACAGTAATGGTGAATTTGAGAAGTTTGCCATAGTAGAAACACCAGTAATGGAAGAAGAATTGGCAAGAAAAATGTCTATGATTAAAGCGTATGCTGGGCAAGGAATAGACGATCCTAGTGCTACAATGCGTTTTACAGTAACACAATTTGGATTACACACCATGACGCTATATGGTACTAAAAGATCTTGGTTTATTGAACCTTTTACTGAAGACAGATTAAATTACATAGTATACTCTAAAGAAAGTTTAGGTATCGATATGCAAGAGTTTGAATGCTTAACAGACCAAGAAGTTGATTTACCTTCTGTTAGTGGTATGTCTGAAAATAGAGCTGCTGACGATAATAAGTTAAGAACTTTTAGATTAGCACAATCTTGTACTGGTGAATATGGTGCCATATTTGATGGATCAGGTACAGTTGCTCAAAGAAAAGCAAATGTTCAAGCCCAAATGGCTATAACGATGACTAGAGTTAATGGTATTTACGAAAGAGATTTAGCAGTAACAATGATATTTGTTAACAACAATGATGATATTATAAATTTAAATGCTGGTACAGATCCATGGAATAACGAATGGAATACACAAACTGCAGTAACTATTGACAATGTTACAGGTGTAAACAACTACGATATTGGTCATAACTTTAACACAACAGGTGGTGGAAACGCTGGATGTTTATTTTGAGTTTGTACTAGTATTTCTCAATCAGGCACTCACAAAGGAAGAGGCTACACTGGTAGAGCTGACCCAACGGGAGATCCTTTTGATGTAGATTATGTAGCACACGAAATGGGACATCAATTTGGAGGTTACCATACTATGAACTCTTGTTCAAGATCTGGTGGCACTTATGTGGATGGAATTGGATCCGAAGTAGAACCTGCCTCAGGTAGCACCATCATGGGTTATGCTGGTATTTGCTCATCAAATGTGCAAAATAATAGCGATGCCTATTTTCATTTTGTAAATATTGCAGATATTACAGAAAACCTAAAAAATGGAGCAAGTAACAATTGTGCGGTTGAGACTACTTTAGGTAATGCAGCACCAACTGCAGATGCTGGTCCAAATTTAATAATTCCTATTTCTACACCATATGCATTAACTGGCATCTCCACTGATGTAGGAGGAACTGCTTCTCACACTTATACTTGGGAACAAATAGATAATGAGCAAAGAGCACAACAATCACCATTAGCTACTTATAACAATGGACCACTAACTAGGTCTTTTGAGGGTTTAACAAATCCTAGCGACACAATCTGCTTTATTGCAGCGTGATGGTGACATTGTAGGTATAGATGGGTTATCTAATTTATTTTTCACATTACCTTCTAAGCCATATTATGTAACAATAAAACATAGAAGTCACTTAGGTATTATGACTTTAAATCCAGTTACATTATCATTAAGCCCTACAACAGTAGATTTCTCTGATGCAAATAATCAAATCACCTATGGCGCAAATGCCCAAACTATATCTGGTTTACAGAACGGAGTAGTTGCTATGTGGTCTGGCGATGTTAATAACGATGGTATTATACAATACACTGGTACAAATCCTGATTCACCTAGTATATTATCTGAAGTTTTAAACGACTCTGGAAACTTCTTAAATTTTACCACATACGTTGTTAATGGCTATAACAATAATGATATAGACATGGATAGCAGAACACAATATACTGGTACTGCACCAGATACTCCTTATATCCTTCAAAATGTTTTAGCACATCCAGGAAATTTTCTAAATTTTAGTACTTATCAATAATAGAACAATTACCAGAAAATTAAATTATTAAAACTTAAAATATTAATATTTAAAAGTGGATTGAAAGTAATTTCAATCCACTTTTTATATTTTTGTAATTAAATTGTTGATACTTGAAATCTAGTTTAGCCCAAGAAAGAAATACTGTAATAACCATTGGCACCTTTGATGGTGTTCATATTGGGCACCAAAAAATTATTCAACGCCTTATAGAAGTTGGTAAAGCCAAGGATTTAACGCCAACAATTCTTACTTTTTTTCCGCATCCAAGAATGATTTTACAAAAAGATTCAAACATTAAACTAATAAATACACTAGAAGAAAAAGAGAGTATTTTAAAACATTTTGGTTTAGAAAACCTAGTTGTAGAAAAATTTACCAAAGCATTCTCTCGCCTAACTGCTCAAGAGTTTGTAGAAACTATTTTAGTAAAGCAATTAAAAGCTAAACATGTAATTATTGGATACGACCATCATTTTGGTAGAAATAGAAGTGCTAATATTGAAGATTTAAAAGCTTTTGGATTGCAATATCGTTTTGAAGTAGAAGAAATTACAGCTCAAGATATTAATGACGTATCTGTAAGTTCAACAAAAATTAGAACAGCTTTACTTGATGGTGATATAAAAACAGCAAATAGTTACCTTGGTTATCCTTTTATTATCTCTGGAACTGTTGAAAAAGGTAAAGGTTTAGGAAGAACAATAGGATTCCCTACTGCAAATATTGCTGTTAGTCAAAACTATAAATTAATACCCAAACAAGGTGTTTATGTTGTAAAATCGGAAATCGATAATAAAACAATTTATGGCATGATGAATATTGGAACAAACCCAACATTTAATGGTATAGTTGAAACAACAGAAGTAAACTTTTTTAATTTTGATGCTGATTTATATAATAAGAAAATAACAATAGAACTTTTAGATAGACTTCGTGATGAAGAAAAATTTCAATCTGTTAGTGATCTAAAACAACAATTAATAAAAGATAAAAACAACGCATTACAATTTATTAATAACGATGCTAAATAAGTTTCTTTTTAAATATATAGATAATAGTTCTCTAATAGTGTTTAGAATTATTTTTGGTTTTCTATGTTTTGCAGAATCTGTTGGCGCAATTTTTACAGGCTGGATTACCAAAACACTTGTAGAACCTAAATTTACGTTTACCTTTATAGGTTTCGAATGGCTACAACCTTTGCCTGGAAACTGGATGTATGTGTATTACGCTGTAATGGGTATTTTTGGGTTACTAATTATGGTAGGTTATAAGTATAGGTTTAGTGCTTTTATGTTTTTTATAATGTGGTGTGGTGTCTATTTTATGCAAAAATCATCTTATAACAACCACTACTATTTACTTGTCTTACTCAGTGGAATAATGGTAATTCTTCCTGCACACAAGTATGCTTCTTTAGATGTAAAACAAAATCCAAAATTAAAAAGTATAGCTATGCCTGCTTGGTGTAAATGGATTTTTGTTATCCAACTCTTTATACTATATACCTACGCATCTAAAGCTAAACTTTATCCAGATTGGCTAGATCTTAGTGTTCCTACATCTCTAATGGAGGCAAAAATAAATTATCCTATTATAGGTGGATTATTACAAAATGGATTTATGCCATATCTTGTGGGTTATGGAGGTATTTTATTTGATGGTCTAATTATACCTATGCTATTATTCAAACCAACTAGAAAATATGCTTTTTTCGCTTCTATTTTCTTTCACTTATTTAACTCGTTTGTGTTTCAAGTTGGAGTATTTCCATACTTATCTTTAGCCTTTTGTTTATTCTTTTTTAATCCAGAAACGGTTAGAAACATTTTTTTAAAAGGAAAAGAATTATATACTAAAGCAGAAATTATTGTACCAAACTACAAACCTATTTTAATAGGCTTAGGAAGTGTTTATTTTGCAATTCAAATAGTTTTACCATTACGTCATCATTTTATACCAGACGATGTTTTATGGACCGAAGAAGGCCACAGGTTATCTTGGAGAATGATGTTACGTTCTAAATCTGGTTACACAAATTTTAAAGTGGTAAATACTGCTACAAATAAAACTACACCTATAAACCTAACTCAATATTTAACAAAAAAACAAATTCGATCGGTTAATTACAAACCAGATTTTATGTGGCAGTTTGCACAGTATTTAAAAAAGGAATACAAGAAAAAAGGCGAAGATGTTCAGGTTTTTGTTAGTGCCCAAGTTAGTGTAAATGGCAAGCCGCATCAACACCTTATAAACGAAAAAGTAGACCTTGCCAATATAAAGTGGAACGTGTTTAAACACAACGATTGGATATTACCATCAAAATAGCAAACTAAACTGTTTTTTGCCTAACAAAATCTTACTACTTTTACCACTTAAAAATTTGAGTTACAATTTTGCGTTAAGGATTAAAAGGTTTGTTTGAGCTCCTAGCAGAGAGCGAGCCTTGAAAGCCTGACCTTTAGGTAACGCCCAAAATAAAAATTATGTTACAAGTACCTTTTATTAGAGACAACAAAGAAGTAGTAATTGCTGGTTTAGCTAAACGTCATTTTGATGCTAAAGCATTGGTAGAACAAGTTATTATTTTAGATGAAGAACGTCGTGCCTTACAAACAAAATTAGATAATACTTTAGCAGAATCTAATGCCCTTTCTAAAGATATTGGAAACTTATATAAATCTGGAAAAGCTGCTGAAGCCAACCAGCTAAAAGAAAAAACAAGCGTTTTAAAAGAGGCTTCTAAAACCTTGTCTGAAGATTTAAGTACAACCGAAGAAAAGCTTAAAAACCTATTATACCTGTTGCCAAACGTACCTCATGAATCTGTTCCTGCTGGAAAAAGTGAAGCAGAAAATGAAGAGATTTTTAATGAAGGTAATGTACCAAAATTATACGATGGAGCGCAACCTCACTGGGAATTAGCAAAAAAATACGACATTATAGATTTTGAATTAGGAAATAAAATTTCTGGTGCAGGATTTCCTGTTTACAAAGGAAAAGGAGCCAGATTACAACGTGCTTTAATTGCCTATTTTTTAGACAAAAATACTACAGCTGGTTATACAGAATACCAATTACCACATTTAGTAAACGAAGCATCTTGTTATGGAACAGGACAGTTGCCAGATAAAGAAGGACAGATGTATCATGACTCTAGAGACGATTTATATTTAATTCCTACAGCAGAAGTTCCAGGTACTAACGTGTTTAGAGATGTACTTTTAAATGAAAGCGAATTACCAATAGGTATTACTGGCTATACACCATGTTTTAGACGAGAAGCAGGAAGTTATGGTGCAGATGTTCGTGGTTTAAATAGATTACACCAGTTTGATAAAGTTGAAATTATTAGAGTGGAACATCCTGACAACTCTTACAATGCATTTCATGGTATGATAGAGCACGTTAAAGATATTTTAAGAGAACTTAAACTACCTTTTAGAATCTTAAAACTATGTGGTGGTGACACTGGTTTTCCTTCGGCAATGACCTACGATTTCGAAGTGTTCTCAACAGCTCAAGACCGTTGGTTAGAGATTTCAAGTGTTTCTAATTTTGAAACCTACCAAGCAAACCGTTTAAAACTACGATTTAAAAATAGTGAAGGTAAAAACGAATTAGCACACACCTTAAATGGAAGTTCTTTAGCATTACCAAGAGTTTTAGCTGGAATTTTAGAAAACTACCAAACAGAAAAAGGTATAGAAATTCCTGAAGTATTAATACCATACACTGGTTTTTCTATTATAGATTAATAATCCATCACTAAAAATTAAAAAAACGCCTGGTCTTAATCGGGCTTTTTTTATATCTTTTTTTAAGGCATAACATTTGCTATATTTACACAAATACTTTTTATGCGATTACTCTTTGTTTTATGTTTTTTATTTAGCCTTAATCTGTTTTCACAAGATGATATTCTTGCGCGAGAATATTTTAAAAACGGTGAGTTTGAAAAAGCTTTAATCTCCTATAAAAAACTATACTCTAAAAATAAAGGAAACAGTAATTACTTGACTCAGTTGGTAAAAACACATCAGCAATTAGAGCAATATAAAGCAGTTGACACATTACTTTTAAACTATTTAAATATTTCTAACAATCCTGCAATATTTGTAAAATTAGGCTATAACTATACGTTGCAAAACGATACCTTAAAGGCTAATATAAATTATAAGAAAGCAATAGATGTAATAGATACAAACCCAAATTTCGCGGGAATAATTGGTAGAAGTTTTGAGGATTTCTCTTTGTTAGAATTAGCAATAGAAACCTATGAAAAAGCGATGTCTTTAAAACCAGACTTAAATTTTAACTATCAACTAGCTCGCATCTATGGCGAACAAGGTAATATAGAAAAAATGTTTAATAGCTATATAAATTATACAGAAATTAACCAAAATTACATTAACACCATAAAGAGAGAGTTTAGCACTTTTATAAGCGAAAATAAAGAGAACGAAAACAATAGCATTTTAAGAAAAATACTATTGAAAAAAATCCAGACCTCTCCAGATGTTATTTGGAACGAAATGTTGAGTTGGCTATTTATTCAGCAAAAAGAATACAATAAAGCATTTACACAAGAAAAAGCCATTTACAAAAGACAACTAGAATCTTTAGATCGAATAGAAGAATTAGCAAATATTGCTTATGCTCAAAAAGAATCTGAAATTGCAAAAGACATCTATCAATTTATTATAGATAACACTCAGGAAATCGATATAAAAATAAATGCACACTACAATATTATAAATATTGAAACCAAAAATGCTTCCAAAGAAGATTACAAAACCATTAATGAAAGCTATTTAGGCTTATTTGAAACCTATGGAAAAACGGCTAGAACTTTAGAGCTTCAAATTGCTTATGCTCATTTTTTAGCGTTTTATCTCAACCAAACTAAAGAAGCCATATCGTTTTTAAAAAACAGTTTAAACCTAGGCGTTAGCGATTATAGACTAGCAAAAATAAAATTAGAACTTGGAGATATTTTAGTTTTAGAAGAAAAGTTTAACGAGGCTTTAATTTATTATACTCAAATTCAGCGTAGCTTAAAAAACAGTACTGTTTCTCAAGAAGCACGCTTTAGAGTGGCGAAAACAAGCTACTATAAAGGCGATTTTAAATGGTCCGAATCTCAACTTAAAATTTTAAAAGCCTCGACGTCGCAATTAACAGCTAATGACGCTTTAGATTTAAAGTTATTAATTGGCGATAATAAAAATGAAGACTCCTTGCAAATAGCTTTAAAACACTATGCAAAAGCAGATTTGTTAGCCTTTCAAAACAAAAAAGACGATGCGATTAAGCTTTTAAATACTATTTTAGAAGACCATAAAACCGAGCCTATAGTGGCACAAGCACTTTTAAAACAAGCACAATTGTTTGAAGAAAAAAAACAGTTTGAAAAAGCTAAAACAAATTACGAGCGTTTAATTAAAGACTTTAAAGAAGGCATTTTAGAAGATGATGCCATTTTTGCTTTAGCCGAAATGTATGCCAACACATTAGCGCAACCAGAAAAAGCAAAAGCACTCTACGAGAGTATTATTTTCGAGCATGCAGATAGTATTTATTTTGTAGATTCTCGTAAAAAATATCGTGCTTTAAGAGGTGACGCCATTAATTAAGGTGCTTCTATTATGATTGTAGCAGAAACCGAAAGACTTATCATTTCAAAATTTACAACTAGAGATGCTGCTTTTTTTAAAGCATTAGTAAATTCGCCTTCATGGTTAAAATACATAGGAGACAGAAACATTAATACCATAGAACAAGCAGAAAACAAAATAAAAGAGAGTCATTTAAAAAGCTACAAAACCAGTGGTTATGGGTATTATAAATTACTATTAAAAACTGAAAACTTAAAACCTATAGGTACTACAGGTTTAATAAAAAGACCAGAACTAGAACATACAGACATTGGTTTCTCGCTATTACCAGAATATGAAGGTAAAGGCTTTGGTTTTGAGTCTGCAAAAGCAGTAATGGTATTAGCTAAAGAGGAATTTAAACTAAATAAAATCTGTGCTATTACACTAGAAAACAACAAAAAATCTATTGCATTAATAGAAAAGTTAGGCTTAACTTTCGATAAAAAAGTAAAACCTTTTGAAAACGATAAAGAACTCATGTTATTCTCAAAAAATTTATAATATAAAATGATAATTTACAACGTTACAGTAAACATAGACGATAGCGCTCACGAGCAATGGCTAAAATGGATTAAAGAACATATTCCACAAGTATTAGCAACTGGTAAATTTAAAGAGGCAAAGCTTACCAAAGTTTTAGTAGAAGAAGACATGGGAGGACAAACCTACTCTATTCAATACAGAGCACATTCACGCGAAGCATTAAACGCATATTATAATGAAGATGCAGACCGTTTAAGAACTCATGGCGCAAAACTTTTTGCAGATAAAATGCTAGCGTTTAGAACAGAACTAGAAATTGTAGATGAATTCACTATAGATATTAAATAGTAACATTTTAATTAGTGTAATTTCTAAACCAACTTAAGCAAACACATTCACACATAAAATTAGTGAATTCGTGACAAAACAAAACACTATGACCAAAAAACAATATAACCTACACCAAGTAAAGGCAAAGAAATTTTTAGGTCAGCATTTTCTAGAAGATGAAACTATTGCAGAACAAATTGCTGATGCTTTGTCGTTAAAAGGTTATAATAAAGTGTTAGAAATAGGTCCAGGAATGGGTGTTTTAACCAAATACTTACTTAAAAAACCAGTAACAACCTACGTTATAGAAATAGATACCGAAAGTGTAGAATACCTAAAAAACAACTACCTTAATCTGGCATCAAGAATTATAGAAAAAGACTTTTTAAAATATGATGTTTCAGAGGTTTTTGGAGACAATCAATTTGCAATTAGCGGTAATTTTCCATATAATATTTCTACACAAATTGTTTTTAAAACGTTAGAACTCAAACACCAAATTCCAGAATTTTCTGGTATGTTTCAAAAGGAAGTAGCGCAACGTATTTGCTCTAAAGAAGGTAGTAAAGTTTACGGCATATTATCTGTACTAACACAAGCTTTTTACGATGCAGAATATTTATTTACGGTACCACCAACGGTATTTAATCCTCCACCAAAAGTAGAATCTGGTGTTTTAAAATTAACACGTAAAGACAATTTTACATTGTCTTGCGACGAAAAATTGTTTTTTAGAGTAGTCAAGCAAGCCTTTATGCATCGCAGAAAAACATTACGTAACAGTTTAAAAACATTTGAATTAAGCGATAGTTTAAAAGCAAATGTTATCTTTGATAAACGTCCAGAACAGCTAAATGTTCAAGCCTTTATTGATTTAACAACTTTAATAGAAAACGACGAAAAAGAAATTGATTAACACTAAATATTATCTAAAATACCTTTTTAATGTAGTAATAAGGACAAACATTGGATAATATAAAACATAATTTTAGTGGAAGAACAAGACGAAAATATCAAATTTACTATCAGCGACGAGCTTATAGAAACGGTAGAACAATTAGTAGATTCTAAAAACAACAAAGGTGTTTTAGAACTACTAAACGAATATCATCATGCAGATATAGCAGAGATTCTTGGAGATTTAAGTACAGAGCAATCTACTTTTATTATTAAGCTTTTAGATAGCGACATTACATCTGAGATTCTTATGGAGATGGATGAAGACGATCGAGAGAAAGTTTTAGCATCCTTATCTACTAAAGAAATTGCCGAAGAGATAGAAGAGCTAGATACAGATGATGCTGCAGACATGATTGCAGAGCTTCCTGAAGAACGTCAGGAACAAGTAATAGCCCAAATAGAAGATCAAGAACATAAAGCAGAAATACAAGAACTACTTACTTACGATGAAGACACTGCTGGTGGATTAATGGCAAAAGAGTTAGTAAGAGTAAACGAAAACTGGACGGTTACAGAGTGTGTAAAAGAAATGCGCGCACAAGCAGAAAACGTTACCAGAGTGCACTCTATATATGTAGTAGATGATGAAGAAAAATTAATTGGTCGTTTATCTTTAAAAGACCTATTGATGGCGTCTCCTCGTGCACACATTTCTACAGTTTATATTCCAAAAGTAGATTACGTAGATATCAATGAAGATGCAGAAGAAGTTGCAAAAATTATGCAAAAATACGACTTAGAAGCCATTCCTGTAGTCGATAAAAATAAAATATTAGTAGGTAGAATTACAATTGATGATATTGTAGATGTAATAAAAGAAGAAGCCGAAAAAGATTACCAACTGGCAGCAGGTATTACACAAGATGTAGAAGCAGATGATAGTATTCTAGAATTAACAAAAGCACGTTTGCCTTGGTTGTTTTTGGGATTAATTGGCGGAATTGGAGCATTTTTAATTATGGAAGGTTTTATAGATATCTTTAAAGAATACGCTGTACTTTTCTTTTTTACGCCATTAATAGCTGCCATGGCTGGAAACGTTGGTGTACAATCAAGCGCTATTATTGTTCAAGGTTTAGCTAATGATGATGTAAAAGGAAGTATAAATAGCCGATTAATAAAAGAGATGCTTTTAGCAGCTTTAAATGGTTTTATTCTTGCCATATTTTTATTTTTATTCGTTTGGTTAACTAAAGGCGAGCTAATAACTGCTTTAGCTATTTCTGTGTCTTTAGTAGCTGTAATAATTATTGCAGGTCTAATAGGCACATTTGTTCCTTTATTTTTAGACAAAAAAGGCATAGATCCAGCAATAGCAACTGGTCCTTTTATTACAACTAGTAACGATATTTTTGGAATATTAATCTATTTCTGGATAGCAAAACTTATTATAGGTATATAGAAAATACTTATTTAATTTAAATATGAAAATCCTTCATCTAGATACAAATCATCCTTTACTAATCAATCAATTGAATGCTTTAGGTTTCACTAATGACGAAAATTATTCAGCTTCAAAGAA
>Ga0209138_1002079_pt1 | contig 15801 bp, 9 predicted proteins | sample SaaInl3SG_22_DNA_FD_184645 | JGI IMG/M metagenome (GOLD analysis project Ga0209138, IMG submission 184645) | Marine microbial communities from expanding oxygen minimum zones in the Saanich Inlet - ESP_153SG_22_DNA (SPAdes) (version 2) | ecosystem: Environmental > Aquatic > Marine > Intertidal...
TACCAACTCAGGCATATGTTTTTGCACTCGAAGAAAAGTTAAGTAGATTAGAACAGCAACTAAAAGAACAAGATAAACGTATTAGGAGATTATCAAATGATCAAAAACTGGATAGAAACACGATTGCGGGAGCGGTCAACCGTTGACGGAGTATTAATGGTAGCAGCAGGTGCAGCTATTATTATCTTTTCGCCATTAACAAAACTTATTGCTTATGGTGCTATTGCATACGGAGCATGGACTATTTGGCGCAAAGGTTAAAACTTGCAGCTATCGGATGTAGTTTTACTAATTACATCTGGCCCACATATGCAGATATACTTCAGGCAGATAAGTTTGGCCAAGCTGGTATTGGCAACGAGCGTATCTTTTACATACTACTTCATTTGTATAAAACACAACAGTTACATTGTTATGATGAAATCATTATTCAGTGGACAGGTCCTTTTAGATTTGACTACTTAAAAAAAGATGGTTGGACTCACAATGATGGCAGCATTGCTCATAGTGATGAAAACAAGTATATTTGGAGAAAAATTAAAGAGTGGTACAATGAAGATTTTGAAACTGAAAAAAGTGAAAATTATATTTTAGCAACAAAAGCAATATGTGATAAAATAGGAATAAAGCAATATCACATGTCCATGACTGATTTTGTAGACCATGTAGATTTACCCGAACTAAGTGATAGTTTTAAAGGAAGGTATCAAATACAAAGTGCTAAATGGTCAAAAAATCCATTTAAAGATGGACACCCTGATATTGTTTCTCATATATTGATAGCAGAAAAGGTTGCCGAATATTTAGGAACTAGCATCCATCCTGCTATGATACAAAACTGTAATAAGTTTCATAGACTAATTTTAAAAGGAATGGTATTTGAAGATATAGAAAAGTATTATAACCTATATTTTCCCAATAGGCATATTACTGCTTGCTGACATTTTCCATACTTGCTTTGCACTTACTCCACGCTGTTGTGCGAAACGTTTTGCATCACAGTTTTCACAAACATGGAAATAGTTGTTGCTAAGTCTTTTTGGATCCATATGTCCACGCTCTCTAGCAAACTCTTCATTGCAGTTGTCACAGCGTAGTAGTACCATTGTTTTTTTACGATTGTAGGTGTGCTGTTTACCAAGTTTACTACGGCGCATATGCCACGTATCAATTAAATATTCTTTTAAAAACATAAGTATATTTACCACTGATTTACATTAAGATTATAAAATACAACGATAAATATTAAAAAGGAACACTATGATGAGCATACTAACTTTAACCTCAGCAGCAGAGAAACAAATCGATCTTCTAAGTGAAGAAAACAACTGCTATGGCATTACACTAAACATCAAGGGTGGTGGATGTGCTGGTTTTGAATATGAATGGGGTACAGTAGCTACTCCAGCAGACTTAGCAGCAGACGATGAAGTTGTCAAAACAGCTAACGGGTGTGCGTTTGTTGTTGGAGCTCACAGTTTAATGTTTCTAATAGGAACAGAAGTGGATTATGTAAGAAGTTTAGTTGGTGCTAACTTTGAAATAAACAATCCAAATGCACAGAGTTCATGCGGATGTGGCGTAAGCGTCAACTTCGATATGGATAATTTAGTACCACAGTTTTAAAGGATAAAGAAATGGCAAGACAAGAAGTTGATATTGGTATCGAGGGTAATGACGGCACAGGCGATAGCATCCGTGAAAGTTTCAAAAAAGTAAATACAAACTTTACTGAACTATATGCTGTATTTGGGCTTGGCGGTGCAATATCATTTAAAAATATCGACGATGTTCCTGATTCGTATTTAGGAAATACTACTGCAATAACAGCAGTTAACAGTACAGAAACAGGTTTAAACTTTTATAAGTTTGTTAGTGATACTGGCAACAATGGTTCGGCAAAAGCAGTTAATACAATCAATAACAGTGTTGTTGTTGAGTTTGATGATGTTGATCCTGCTACACCTAATCAAAGTGGTACAGTTAAGATTATTATTAATGATCCACATATTGAACGTGATCCTGATCCAATATTAAACGCTCCTTTAAACTCTCAAGCAGTGGCAGCATATAGTAATGCTATTAATACAAAACTAAGAAATACCGGAGCAGGTGATGATATCAATACACTTGTTACCAACTGGACAACTACGCATACTGGTTCAGCAGCTATTACCACAGACAATGTCATCATCAGTAAAGGTTATGCAGATGATAACTATGTGAATGTAGCCGGTGATACTATGACCGGTGCTTTAAATGTTCCAGCAAGTGCAACCGGAACACAAGTTCCGCAAGTACAAGAAGTGATCACACGAGCAGGCAGTGAAACCAACAGACGTATGTTGGATACTCTTTACCTATCTGATCATCCAAATCCATTAGAAGGGTTTGGCGCACCAAATGGCAAAGATGATTTACAAGCTGTTACAAAACTTTATGTAGACACACAGGGTTATGCTAGTGCAACAAACATTTATGTTTCAACAGCTGGTGACGATGCACAGAAGTCAACACCTTCTGGACAAGAAGGTAGGTCTCCGCAGTATGCATATAAAACGATTAATGCTGCTATGCTTAAAGCAGAATCAATTATTGAAGCTACTCCATTTGAACCTGGTCCATATGTACAACAAGTAACCTATGACAACGGTGCTGTTAATAGTATTATTGATAGTATTACAGGATATACCAGTCCAGCAACCGCAGTAGCAGCTAGTAACTTAGCTGTGTCTAATACAAACTCTATACAAGAGTTTGTACAAGATTACATTGAAGTCAACTTTGCAGACTTAACATACGATATACAACTTTGTAAACGTGATGTACAACTAATGATTAATTCTGTAAGACTTGATGTTAATGCAGGATTAACAGTAAACTATCTATCACGTTGGGCAGGCCTAAGATATAATGCAAACCCAAGTGCAATTAAAGCACAAGTAGATCAAGGAGAAGCTACACGAGCATCGATTGCTGTGGTTAGAGCACAGTTGGTTAGTGCATTTAATGACGCTAATACAGCAGCACCGGGCACAATCGCAGCAAATGTTATTACAGCCTATACAGATCGCTTTAATGAAATCATTGACATTTTATCAGGAACTGATGTAGCACTTGCAGCCACAGGCGCAGGATATACATTTGCATTTACTAATGGTACAAATCCAGCAGTTGACCAAGGTGGCGAAGGCAATCCTGATCTCATTGAAGGTAAAATCATTGTAGGAAAGTTATCGGGCGCAAAAGGTATTATTACAGATTATACTCGTAGCGCAAGTGTTACTACTGATAGCGTAGTAGTTGACCTAGTTGAACCTATTGAGTTTATTGCAGGTGAAGAACTAGAATACGGTAATCGAACACGCAACAACCAAATTACGGTAAGAATCGAAAGTGGCATTTACTATGAACATTTGCCTATCAAGCTACCTGAAAACGTAAGTATTAAAGGTGACGAGTTTAGACGAGTTGTGCTACGTCCAAAGCCTGGTGTATCACAGAGTAAATGGAATCATACATATTTCTATAGAGATATCATAACTGATAGTCTTATATCAGCATATTCACCAGCTGCAACATTAACAAATGTGTCTGCTGCTGATCCGTCACGTGTACTAGGAACATATCAGATAGGAGTAGATGATTGGGGATCTGATGGTTCTGGTGTAAAAGCTACATTCCAAGTTATTGTTTTATCAGGCGGTGCCTGTACTGTAACTATTACAAGTGGCGGCGACGGATTTATTGTCGGCGAAACAATAACTATTAATGACAGTAAGATTGGTGCTGGCAGCGCAGCAGATTTAACATTTGATATTGCAACCACAGGCGGCGGATATCACTTTACACATCCAGTTAGTGGCAAACAAGGAAAATATGGATATCATTATGTTTCTGATCCTAGTAAACTAGCAGATGTAGGAACTGATGCTACAGCTAATCCTGGAAACTTTAAAGATGCTGCAAGACTAATCGAACTCAACAAAGAATATTTGGTAGAAGAAACTATTGAATACGTTGATGCAACATATCCTAGTTTAGTATACAACGAAACTAAGTGTCGTCGAGACACTGGATTGATTGTTGACGGCATTGTAAAAGATTTGCGTGTAGGCGGAAGAGAAAACACTCTTACAAACCAAGGCGCATATTATACAGGCGCAGTTGCAGGGCAAGAAACTGAAACTGCCGCAGCAATAACAAATTTAAAAGCTATTATAACAAATATTTTAGCTAACGATTCGGGCAATGGATATTCAGGAACAGGCAGTGTTGCTCAAATATTTGATGTAGATTATACAGCAGAAACCGAATCAAACACACAAGCTAATGCATTAGTTGATTGTGTTGCATATTTTAATAATGTAAACTACAACCCTCCATTAAACAACAGTGAAATGGATGTGCTACTATGTAACGATGGTACTATTGTAAGAAACATTACGGTACAAAGACAAGGCGGATTTATGATGGTGCTTGACCCAGAAGGTCAAATACTAACACGTTCTCCTTATTGCCAAACAGGTTCGAGTTTTGCACAGTCTAAAGGCACAAATAGAAACTTTGCAGGCGGATTGTTTGTTGATGGATATGCAGGTAACATGCCTGCAACTATTGATACTGTAAATAATGCATTTAGTATTAGCGTAAGCTCACCAACTGATCAAGGTCTATTTGTAAGAAGACCACCGACACCGTTTCCATTCTTTATTAATGGCGACAGATATCAAGTTAATACAATCTCTGCATATGACAAGGCTGCCGGAACTGCTACATTTATTTTAGATGAAACCAGTAACCCTAGTGATAGTACATCACGAGATATTGATGATATTTCACAAGCAGCAACCGCTGTGATGCGCACAACTATTGCTCATCCGTATTCAGATGCTGATCGTGTTACAATCAGTAATGTTAATGGCATGACTCAAATAAACAGTGCTACATTGTATGTTAAGACAACAATCAATCCAAATGAAGTTGAACTATATACTGATGCAGGCTTAACAGCAGGTTATAATACAAGTGCATTTAGTGCATACACCGGCAGCGGACTTGCTCAAACATTTGTAGTTGGACGTGGATATACTGGAAGTACTGGTGTTGATATATTTGTACAAAGTGGTGGTAACAGAAGTATGTTAGCAAACGACTTTACACAAATCAACGATTTAGGTTTTGGTGCATTATGTGTTAACAACGCACTAGCAGAACTTGTTAGTATGTTTACATATTATTGCCATACTGGTTATCTTGCACTAGACGGATCGCAGATTAGAAGTTTAGGTGGTAACAACAGTTACGGTATCTACGGACTAGTTTCTGCAGGTGCCGATCCTGATGAAGTTGCTACAGATGTTACACTAGGTGCTAATATGGTATTCCCTGGCAAAACATTTAGAGCAGATGGATATTTAGATTTTTCTGCTGCTGTTCCATCAACAGGTAATGTTAGTGCAGGACAAACACTTACACAAGGTTTGATTAATGCTACTATTACTGCTGTTACACAAGCAAGTCCGGCGTTAGTTACTGCAACCGGACACGGACTGACTGATGCAGATTTAGTTACTATAGCTGATGTTGTTGGTATGACTGAACTAAACGGCTTGCAGTTTTATGTAAATGTGCAAGATGTTAATACATTTACATTGTATACTGATGCTGGACTTAGTAGTGCATATGATTCGTCAACCAATACTGCATATAGTAGTGGTGGTACAGCAACAAGAGCAGCAAATGCAACAGGTATCTTAAGTTTTACAGGCGAAGAAGATGGTGGTGGTGATCCTACTAGATTGTATGTGCATACTACAACAGGGACATTCAACACAACAGGAACTATTACTTCGCCTACAAGTACAAATGTTGGCATTCCAGCAACAGTTACAACACTAGATAACGATGCACCAGAAGACTCGTTGTTTATGTATGTATATGATTTAGAAGAATATCCTCATAACGTAAGTGAAGTTGAAATCCTACACAATACTGGATTATATCAACCATACGAAATAACCAATGCTAGTGATGCTAGTTTTACATTAAGTAGTTATGAGATTGATACAAGTAGTGCAGCAGGTCTTACTGGTACATATACTGCGGATACTGCTATTTTTAGAGTTAAGAAAACACGCAGCGACAACTATAGTGTTGATATTACAGGCGGCGGATCAGGCGCAGGCGCAGCAGGCGAAACAATCATTATTCCAGGTACATTACTTGGTGGTGCTACACCTGCTAACGATGCTACTATTACAACAACAGATGTTAACGGTGGAGTAATAGGTGCAGTTAGTGTAACAGGTACTCCTAGATTTGACGACAGTGCTCCTGTACGTGATGGTAAAGTATGGAAGTTGAACTTTGGTACTGGACTTGAAGGAACAGCATCAAATGGTTTACAAGAAGATACTGATCACGATACTAAACTTGTGATACGACATAAACAAAACTTCTTGCTTGATGATTTTGGTACAGAAGAATTGCCAACTCGTCCAAGTACAGCATTTACTTTCACTCAAGATACTACAGATTATGTGTATCGTACTATTCTATTCGGCAATCAAATCACAGACGGAGTAACTACAGCGGCTAACCAGCGTATGGTAACATTTGATAGTAACTTTAGATACACTGATTTAAGTGTTAATCAAAGTATAATAACTGCTACCGAAAGCTTCTTTGATGCAAATAGTACTGTAAATGCAAACTATACTGATATTGTATCAGCAGCTACACCAAGTGCAACTGTTACAATGGGTGCTACTGCTGCAACTACAAGCACAGACGGTAGTAGGTTTATTGTAATAGGTCAACTAGATGCAACTGAAAGAACACGACTAGCAAATGCCGATATGATATTTACATGGGGCGGCAAAACTTATCAAATAGATGCATATGCAGAATATGCATACACAGGCGGTAGTGGCACAGCTCAAGTTGCTGTAGTACAGATTTCTGATGTTGCAAATACAGATATTCATTGGCCAGCACTAAATGCCGGACTTGCTAAAACACTAGTTAACGGCGGCGGCATAACACTAAAAGTAGGATTGTCATCCGGAGAAGCAGCAGAGATTACTGTTAACATCAGTACCAACAGAGCAACAGGACACGATATGCTGGACATTGGTACTGGCGGGTTCAATACTAGTAACTATCCAGAACGTATTTACGGTTCACCGTTTGGATTTAGTCCTGTTTCATCAGGCGATGCTATTGACAGTACTGGTAATGCAAGTGCAGCACAAGTACAAGAACGTAATAAAGGTAGAGTATTTGCTACACTTACTGACCAAGATGGTTTCTTCCGTGTTGGTAGATTCTTTACAGTTGACCAAGGTACTGGCAGTGTTACATTTAATGCTGCTCTTGTGCTTACAAACATTGATGGTATTGGATTTAAACGTGGTGTGCGTGTTAACGAGTTTAGCAACGATGATACGTTTACTGATGCTAAAGGCGATGCAGTACCAACACAAACAGCAACAGAAGGCTATATTGATCAACGTTTAGGCTTTGATAGAGATGGCGCTACAGGCGGTACAGTTATCGGTCCAGGCGTAATGAGTTTAGGTGGTCCAGGGTTTAGTCAAACTATTATGAACAGTGACATGAACTTAGGAAGTAATCGCATTACTAACTTAGGAACACCAACTGCTTCAAGTGATGCTACAACAAAACAATATGTTGATCAAAAAACAGATCAACTAAATGATATTGGCGATGTAACTATTACAGGAACAGGCGCTCCTATCACTAGCAACATTTTAGCATTTGTAGGAACTAATCAACAAAGTGTAAATGTTGAAGTAATTGGCGATATTGGACTTACATATACATCAGGCAATAGTATTACAGCAAATATTAATAGTGGTGTTATTGTTGACAACGATGTTAATGCTAGTGCTGCAATCGCACAAAGTAAACTAGCACTTGATGATGCTACAGCAGCAGCTACATCCGGTGCAGCTACTAAAGGTATTGCAAGTTTTGATAATGCAAACTTTGAAACTACAACTGGATTTGTTGGCATTAAAGCAGGTGGTGTTTCAAACGCCGAACTAGCAAACAGTAGTATTACAGTTGGTTCAACAAGTATTGCACTTGGAGCATCGTCAACAAGTTTAGCAGGATTAACTGGCTTAACATTTACAAGCGGAACTATTACCGGCACTGTTGGCATAAACATCACTGGCAGTATTACACACACTGGTAACATAGTTGGTCCAGCAAACAGTGGCTCCGACAACGGTGTAAGCATTGGTAGTAACACAAACAGATACAACACAGTTTGGGCAACAACATTTAATGGTGAAGCAACTGCTGCACTATATGCTGACCTTGCAGAAAACTATTTAGGCGATGCAGCATATGCGCCAGGAACAGTACTAGTATTTGGCGGTGATGAAGAAGTTACTGCGTGTACTACAAAAGGTGATACTAGAGCAGCTGGTGTTGTAACAACTAATCCAGCACACTTGATGAACAGTGCATTACAAGGCGAACACGTTGTAGGTTTAGCATTGCAAGGTAGAGTACCGTGTAATGTTATTGGTAAAGTAAGCAAAGGCGATATGCTCGTTACAAGTGCAGTTGCCGGTTATGCCATTGTTAACAACACACCAGGTGTTGGCCAAGTTATTGGTAAAGCAGTTGGAACAAAAGAAGACAGCGAACGTGGTGTTGTTGAAGTAGTGGTAGGGAGAGTGTAATGGCACAAAAAACAATAAATGTAGGATCGGCTGCAAATAGTGGAGGGGGAGATCCCCTCCGTAACGCTATGATAAAAATCAATGAAAACTTTACAGAATTATATGCAAATATAGTTGCTCTTGAAGATGGACAAGTTGATACTGATATTAAAGGCAGCGTATTTGCTGATGACAGCACATTACTAGTAGATAGTGTTAACGGAACTATATCAGCTGCAAATTTAACAGGTACTCTACCAGCACTAGATGGTAGTGCATTGACAGGAATTACATCAACTTCGTTAGGTGGACAGGCTGCAAGTTATTATTTAGACTTTGCTAATTTTACTAATACTCCAACAACAATAGCAGGATATGGTATTACTGATGCATTTGATGGAGCATTTGCTTCACTTACAAGTAAACCAACCACACTAGCAGGTTATGGCATTACTGATGCATTAGCATTGGGTACAACTAGTACAACTGCTCTTGCAGGTGATACTACTTTTAGTTTTGCAGATATAACAAGCAAACCAACTACACTAGCAGGTTATGGAATTTCAGATGCACAAGACGCATTAGTTAGTGGAACAAGTATTAAAACTATTAACGGTGAAAGTCTTTTAGGTTCAGGCAACATTGCAATCAGTAGCGGAGGATCCGCATTTACAAATATTGGCATAGGTGCAGATGATTCTACTATTAGAAATATCAGCGAAGGTGAAAGTTTCCTAATACTTGGAGGCACAGGTATAACAACAGCAAGTGATGCAGAAGGCAATATCACTATTACAGGCGTTGCACAGGATTTTACATTTTCAAGTTTAACAGGAACACCAACTACGATAGCAGGATATGGTATTACAGATGCACTTACAGCAGGAGGTGCTTTAACTGGTAGCAGTTTAGAAGCAGAGGCAGTAGGAGCCGGTGTTGCTGATGGTAATGACTTGGCTATCACAGGCGGTGATGCTACAGAAGTAAACAGTACAGGCGGTGATGCTAACATCACAGGTGGTAGTGGAGCACTTACATCAGGTAATGTAAACATTGGAGCAACACAAACAGTATTGGTAACAATTGGTAGTGGCTCTAACAATGTTGATTTTCCAAATGGAACAACAGTAGACTTTACAGGTGCAACAGTTACAGGATTAAGTGTTTCAGGATTACAAAGCAGAGGCAGTGTCACAGGCACAACTGGTAGTTTGGCAGATGCTGCTGAAGCAGACTTAGACATCACAGGATTCAAATCATACGCACTACTAACTATCACAACAGACAGAGCCGCAAGAGTAAGATTGTATGTGACTGCTGCAACAAGAACAGCAGATGCTTCAAGAGCAGAAGGTGTTGATCCTACATCAGACGCAGGACTAATAGCAGAAGTTATCACAACTGGAGCAGAAACAGTAATTATTAGTCCGGGCGCTTACGGATTCAACTTAGAAAGTTCACCAACAACAACTATACCTTGTAGGGTTACAAACAAAAGCGGTGGCACAAGCACAGTGCAGGTATCTCTAAACTTAGTACAACTGGAGGCGTAACATGGAGTTATTCCAAGTAACACTAAAACGTGGTGTAGACATTAACGCATTCTACGAGGATATGGAAACACCAGGTGGTGCTATAACTATCCCAGATAGAAAAGTAGAGTGTAACGATAGACGACCAACTTCAAGAACCACAGGCTATATGCTGACCTTGGAAGAAGCACAAGAAGTAAGTTATGACGACAGAGTAGAAGTAGTTGTTCCACAGAGTGTGTTGGACAGACAGACCGAAGTCGAATACGCTACATACACAGGTAGATTTACCAAAAGCAATAGTCCAACTGGATCAACTTTTACAAAAGCTAACGGTAGTACCGGAGTCACATTTACCAACAATGATCACTTCAACTGGGGAATACTAAGACACATTGAAAGCACCAACAGATCAGGTTGGGGCGGCGATGCTGGGAGTTCATCTGATAGGCGTGTTGATGACACTGTGACATATACAGCAAGTGGCAAGAATGTAGATATCATCATTGTAGAGAACTACACTTGTAGTGATCACGCAGAATATTCAAGCAGATTAGTAGATTATAATTGGGGACAACACTACAACACAATAACAGGTGGCACAAACTACACCTACAGCAACGCAGATGCTCGTGACAACTATAATCAAGAAGATAACCATCCAACAGCAAGTGCCTCCTATGCGGCAGGTGAAAGATTTGGACTTGCTAAAGACGCCAATGTATATATGTTTGATGGGACCTACGAGCAAAGCAAATCAGGTGGTGGTAGCACTAACAGAACCTTTGCCTACATTAGAGAATTTCACGCAAACAAATCAATCAACCCAGCAACAGGTAGAAAGAATCCTACCATTGTAAATTTAAGTTTGGGATCAGTCAACATCTATTCAGGTGCCAGTGTAGCACACTTCCAAGGTACAACATTAGACAAAGGCAACGGCAGTACCTTCCTTACTGATGCTGAACTGTTGGCTCGTGGGGTGTACAAGAATACTGGTAAAGCGTGGACTAATTTTACCAGCAATACCAACTTCCAAGTAAACAGTTCTGCACCTAACAGTGATTTGGTAGATGCCATAGCAGAAGGCATTATTGTGGTCTCTGCGTCTGGCAACGATAACGCTTACACTGATGTATCAGGTGGTGACAACTGGGACAACTATATGGTTGATGGCGCCGCATATGCGAATAGGAACTACTTCTTCAATGGCTACTATCCATTCAGAGATTATTATCATCGTGGCGACAACTACTCATTCAACGGAGCAATAAACGTAGGCGCTCTAAGCAACCGCATAGATCAAGGTAAATCAGACTTCAGCAACTGGGGTCCGGGCATAGATGTATATGCCGCTGGAGAGAATGTAATGGGTGCTATGATGAAAGATGAAATTGCCTACGGTAATCCCTATTACGGACAGGAAAGCAATACACCAAAATGGGATACAATGGGTTCGCAAAACGGCACAAGTTACGCCTCACCTTTTATAGCAGGTTTGCTGGCTTGTTTAGCAGAAGTATATCCCACACTCACACAAGCACAAGCAAGAACATATTTACAAAACAATGCTGTCACAGGATTGATGCCTGACACAGGGGACACCAGCACAGCCTGGTCACCAACAGAAGTAAGTGGATCTACAGCAGTTTGGGTAGATGCGTCAGACACATCAAGTTATACACTGAGTGGATCAAATGTCACAGCAGTTACAGACAAGACTGGAACTTTTACATTTGATATAACTGGAACTCCTGACGTTAGCACAACACTAGACAGCAAAAACGTTTTTACATTTAGCAGTAGTGAATCAATAGAAAGTTCAAACGAAGCCGCACAAACAGATGCACTTGGTAATCATTGGGCAATAGGATTAATGCAGTGGAATACACGCAATGACTCACAGGATAGTTTCTGGAGCGTAGAAAACAATAGCGGATCTGTATTCAGCAAAAGAGACTATGCTATCAGTGCTGGTGCCAGCGGCTTTGATGGTGAGTTAGATTTGGATGGACTGGTTTCAGGTAGGATCTCATCTACTATAGGAAACAAACAGGATTTTGATTCAGGCATAGCACAAAACACTTGGGTTATAATAGTTGCTATATTCAACAAGACAGGCAATCAAATTGCCGTAAGGGTAAATGGCGCTGATAAATTTACACCTGTGAATGACTATGATAACGCACTAAATCAAAATATGGACATTAGATTTTTTAAAAATAGAGCCAACGAACGTATGGGCGGCATGATGGCTGAGTTCATAAGTTTTGCTGGTATGCCAGGACTTGGTGGCACAGATGTAAGTGAAGTAGAACGTATGGAAGGATACCTTGCTCACAAGTGGGCACAAGAAGGAAGTTTGCCTGCAGATCATCCATACAAAAGCAGTGCGCCAGCAACGGATGTTTTAAGCACTGACACTTCTACAAAAGTTACACTTGACGGTAGCAATATTGATAGAATAGCACTGTGGAAGAATCACAGAGCAACGTCAGGTAATATGGCGTTCAACACATACAACAAAGACGTAAACACCCGTCCTACAAGTGGATTAATGTATCCCCGTGTAAGAACTCGCAGGCGCGGGTAAAGATAAATATGTATAACAATACAAGGATACGAGAATGGCAAATAGATTTCCACTAGTAGTAGACACAGACGACGGTAATAGACTAAAAGAAATACCAAGCGGTGATAGCTTAGATTTCTCAAGTGTAGGTATTGCCAACCTAACTAGTTTAAGTGTAAGCGGGTCATTGAGCAGTAGTACAATGGCTACTACAGGTAATGTGTCGGTAGGCGGTACATTAAATGTTACTGGTGCTAGTACAATAACCACATTGTCAGCAACTACAATGACTGCAACCTCGCTAACACTTAATGGAAATCTTGTTGTTCCGCAAATACAAAGTGATTGGAACGAATCAGATACAAACAGTGCTGCATTTATTCTCAACAAACCTGTATTGAATCAAATCGATAACCTTGATGATATTGGCGATGTTAATGTTGCTGATGCTATTCTAAATGATGTACTAACATATGACGGATTTACTTGGCAAGCATCTCCATCGGCAGGAGGTATTGACTTAACTGATTTTAGTGTTGTAACCAACCCAGCAAGTGGACAAGGTAGTTTGCAATATAACAATGCCGGTGTATTTACATTTACTCCAGCAAATGCACTAACAGCAGGTTCAAATATCAGTTTGCTAACCAACGACAGTGAATTTACAACCATTGCAGAGATTAATACAAACAACTATTTACAACAAGGCGATGTTATTGGCAGTGGTAGAATTACAGCAACGGCAGCGTCTGGACAAGTTACATTGACATTTGATGCTACAGGGTTGTTGACGCTTGAAACTGATACATTAGCAACTGTTACATCACGTGGTGCAACTACTACAACTGCATTAGAAGCTGATGCATTTAATCAAGCACCTACAAGTACAAGCACTAACACACTAAAAGATGTAAGTATAGAAACACTTGATATTTTAACAAGTATTACAAGTACAGCAGCCAACTTTAGTACAGGCGGCAATATAAGTGCAACCACAGGTACTGTTACTGGAAATACAGTAACAGCTTCAAGTACATTAAATGCACCAACGGTTGCAGGAGTTGATTTTATAACGAATACTGCTACAATCTCTGTAAATCCAGGAACAAACAATGCCCTCAAAATCGAAAGTGGTAGATTAGAATTACTAGCAATCACATTGCCACCAACTTCGCCATTGCCAGGACAAATATTCTATGATGGCGGAGCGTTCTACGGATATGTAGGTGATAACGGTAGTGGCAGTGCTGGCGCATTAACGTTTCCAGCATTTTACTCAATACTTGGATTACAACTTCCTGCATTTGAAAATGCTGATTTACCATCAGCAGCAGAGGGATCTAATGAAGGAATGATAGCATGGGATCTAACAAACAGTAGTGTTGTAGTATTTAATGGAACAAGTTGGGCAAACGTATAATACTAGTTTCTGATAAATATATAAAACGGAGACTAACATGGCTATTCAAGATATTAATGTAGGATTACTTGCTAACGACGGCACAGGTGATGATTTACGAGAAGCATTTATTAAGGTAAATCAAAACTTTGATGAACTAGACTTACGAGTTGCAGGATTTACAGATATTACTGCTGAGAACATCGGCGATGCTGGTTATGGAGTATTTGCACAAGAAGTTTCAGATACATTTCAGTTTAGAAAACTATTAGTCGATCCATTGTATTCAGATACAATGAGCATACGTATTAGCGATGATGGTAATAATGTTTATTTTGCTAGTGCAACAGGGTATACTAGAATAACAGATGGAACCACAAGTGCTGTTGTATCTCCAACAACTTTTATTACAATCAACGGTACTGGTGCTGCACAAGCAACAGTCGCAGGCGGCGTTGCTCCTAGTATAACAATAGATAGTTTGCTTTCGAGAGAAACTGCTCCTACATTGAGTGCAACACTAGATGCTGATAACAATGCTATTACCAATATTACTTCTCTTAATGATATTACTATGGCAGAACTTGAACAAGCATTTGAATGGGACTTCGGAGACTTGACTCGAAATAGAACTAGTATTATTGATTTTATTTTGAAGGCAATAGATGTTGACTTTGGTACAAATCAAGATGTATTCTCGCCTGCAGATGGCACTGCTGATTTTGGAAATAGTAACGCAACATTTGATGAAGCTTTGTAAGGGGATATAAATGGCATTACCAAGCTGGACTAAAATATCAGGATCAGAACTTGCAAGTATACAAGAAAGAACTGATATTAGCATTGCATTACCGCTAGAAGAAACAAGTGGTATAACAGTTACAGTAATATCAGGAGCATTGCCGACTGGCCTTCGTATTAATGATTATCGTATAAAAGGTGTTGCAGTTGAAGTTAGTAAAACTACAGAGTTTGAGTTTGTTCTAAGAGCAAGCAATGCTGAAGGAATAGCTGACAGAACTTATAAAATTGTAGTCGAAGGAGCTGATGCTCCTGTGTGGCAAACACCCGAAGGTGAACTAGGATTAACTAGAAGTTTTAGAAATCAATACTGGGTTGATACTCTTAATACCAAGTGGGGAATATATGAATCAAATGCCGGTAGCAGTTGGTTAGCTGTTGATGTTGATGTGTACGAAACTATTCCAAGTAGACAAACCGGCAATAGTGGCGACTATGCTTATGTAAGCAGTTTAAAACAGTTTTGGTATAAAGTTGATACACGCTGGTATAGAATAAACACAACACAAATACAAGGTATACTCGGTAATGACAAAACACTTGCTATATCAAGTACTGTTCCAAATCCAAACATAGATGATTTTTGGTTCAACACCAATAAAAGCAACGACGGATTAAATCTAGTATTGAGATATTGGGACGAAACTGCATTAGTATGGAAACCATTAGACTATGTTGTAAGTAAAACTCCGCCTATATCACCCTTCGAAGATCAGATATGGGTGCATATTTTTGATGACACATTTGATTTTGAAATAAAAGTTTATAATGATAGCGAAAATATTTGGGAAATAGTTG
>Ga0209138_1002085_pt1 | contig 15791 bp, 14 predicted proteins | sample SaaInl3SG_22_DNA_FD_184645 | JGI IMG/M metagenome (GOLD analysis project Ga0209138, IMG submission 184645) | Marine microbial communities from expanding oxygen minimum zones in the Saanich Inlet - ESP_153SG_22_DNA (SPAdes) (version 2) | ecosystem: Environmental > Aquatic > Marine > Intertidal...
CACCGCTTATAACTTCCATGACAATAATAGTCACCAGTAAAAAGGGCACGGTATTTTTGAGGAAACTTTTGTTAAAGTGGCCTTTGAGCCATTGAAGGTTTCCTTTCCAATCGATCAATTTGTCTAATGCGCTTTGTATAAAAGTAATACAGAGGAAAGCGAGTAGTATTAATACCGTTAAGTTGTTTTCGAAATGTAGCATAATAAGTTTAGTTTGAGACGGCTTTTGGCGCGTGCAGTAAGCGAGTGAGAGAAATAGCTAGGTCTGTAAAGACCATTTTTGCGTTTCCATTTCTTTCTATTTCGTACACAGCACTTTCTAAAGCCACAGTGATTTGTTCTATATTTCCTTCGTGTACAAAAGGGGCAAACTTTTTAAAATCAAAATTGGACACCACAATTTGTGTGTGTTGCAATTGCTCTAAACCATACTCCATTAAAACCGCTTCTCTAAATAAAGACAAACAGTACAAAAGAAAGTTTTTCTGGATCTCTCTACCAGACTTAGCCACTTCCCCACTCCAATTGAGTAATTCGTTTATAGCGCTTTTATTTCCTTTAGCTTTAAATGCGGCCCTTACCCAAAATACAAACCATTCACCAAAACGCAATTCTTCTGAATCTTGTCTAAAGAGGTCAAGTGCCTTATTGAAGTTACCCTCTGCCATAACGGCTATTTGTTTGGCATTTTGCGCTACCGCTCCTTCTGCTAAAAGCCCTTTTACAATATCTGTTTCCTGAAGTTTCTTAAAATAGGTGATTTGGCAACGGGACCTAATGGTCGCAAGTAATTGCTCTTCGTCTTCTGCAATGAGTATAAAAAGGGTTTTTTCTGGGGGCTCTTCCAGCAGCTTTAAGATTTTATTTGCCGCTGCAGTATTCATTTTTTCTACACCCCAAATCAGCATCACTTTATAACCGCCTTCATAAGATTTTAAAGAGAGTTTTTGGCTCAGGTCTTTTGCTTCTTCTACAGAGATATTTCCCTGTTTTTTTTCCGTACCCATAAGTTGGTACCAGTCAAAGAGGTTGCCATAAACTTGGGTTTGAATAAATGTCCTCCAAGGCGCTGCGTAATGATCGCTAATGGGTTTTGTTTTAGCCATATCTGAAGTAGCAACGGGAAACACAAAATGAAGGTCTGGATGGTTTAGATGATCCATTTTTAAATGGCCCGCTCGTTTCTGTTCTTCGGTTAAACCCTCAGCACTACAAAGCACCTCTCTGGCCAAAGCCAATGCCATAGCCAGCGTCCCGCTACCCTCTGCTCCCACAAACAATTGTGCATGGGCGAGATGGTTAGACGTTATAGCCGTTTTTAAACGGCTCTTAATGGCCTCTTGTCCTAGAACTTCTGAAAAATGCATATTCCAAAGATACAAAAAGCCGCCTTTAAAGGCGGCTTTTGATCTATTTCTTAAAAAGGCTTATTATTCTTTTTTGGTCACAATTTCAATGACCCCATTCACGCCTTTGTCTCCATATTTTTCTAGAGCAGACTTGCCTTTTAATACATTGACACTTTCAATACTGTTTGGATCTATTTCATTCAGGTTTTTGCCTTTGTCCATGATTTTTCCATCAACTACATAAAGCGGCTGATTTTTCCCGTCTGCCGACCAGCTATTTGTCTTTCTCTTCACGACAATTTTTGTTTCATAACCGTCTTTCTGTTCTTTTGCGGCTTTCTGTTCTTTTACAGCTTTCAGGTTTTTAATCTGAATGACCTTGTGTTTTTTAGGGCCACTGTCTTTAGACACCCAGACGCCTGAAACAATCTCTTCATAAGTTTCTTCCAGGCTTTCCCCCTCTTCGTTAAGGACCTTTTCTACTGCTTCAGAGATTGCTATTCTTTCTTTTAATCCCACAGCCTTCTCTTTCATGTCTTTGGCTTTTTTGACCAGTAATTCTATTTTTTCTTCTGAGTCTATGAGGTAATCTTTATCAAATTCAGCGCTAAAAGTAACCATTAAAGAGTCGGAATCCTTTTGCCCTGTGCGCACGACTAAAATATTTTTCCCTTCGCTACCTAAAATATTTTCTGAGACCACTTTTCCACTAAGGTCTTTTACAATAAAGATACTATCCCCTTCTTTACCGCGCATCTTTTTAGTCAAGGTATTCTCCTCACTGCCTTTGAAAATAAAAATGTTTTCATCACTCCCGCCATAGACATTTTCAGTCATAATCTCGCCGTCTTCATTCATCACTACTACCCTACTGCTTTTGTATCCTTTAACGACTTTAGTCTTGCTTTTGGCGGCTTTAAAAACAGCATCGGTCAATTGATCATTTTGGTCTAAAGAAACCTCAAATACAAAGTCACTGATGGGCTCGTTACCACTCACCGCATACACGCCTTTTTTACCATTATCTGACTTAAAGTTCGCTTTAATTCCAGTAATCTCTCCTACGGCATTTCGCTTGATATTTTTAAAATAAAGTTGCACATTGAATTTCCCAAAAAGTGTTTTGTATCCATTGTCTCCTTTTAAATCTTCATCAGATGAGTTTGCTGTGATTTCCACAGAAAACTTTGTCCCTGAAACCGTCTTTTTTTCATAAGCAGGCGGTGGTGGAGGCGGAACAGAATAGCCATTTGCCTTGTAAACCGTTGGTGGTGTAGGCGGAATGGTATCTAAAGCCTTTGGGCTTGTTGGCGGAGGTGGTGGCGGCGCTATTTGAGCCACGACTTCTGTGTTAAATGCAAAGACAAAGCCTACTAAAAGCGGTGCGAGCAATACACTGGCCCAGGGATTTTTTTTGTTGTTCTCATGGTTGAGCATCATAATACGTTTTTTTAAAAATGAATGATAAAATGGGTGCACCAGACTCAAATGGTCTAAGGGTACGGTTTGTTTGAGTAATATATATTGGTAGGTTTTTAAGTCTTTGGTGGTGGCTACAGTGAGTTGGTCTGTAAGAAACTCTAGGTTTTCTACCACCGTTTTTCTGTAGGCCCATAGAAAGGGATTCCACCAGGCCATTACCAATAGAAAGTTTGTGAGCAATATGTCCAAAGAGTGCCACTGTTTTACGTGAATTTTTTCATGGGTAAGCATGAGTTCATAGGCCTCAGAGCGGTATAAATGCGTGGGAAACACAATGGTATTTAAAAATGAAAACGGCCCCTTAACCGCATTGGAGAGCAGTAATTTTGGCGGTGTTTTCTGGATGGTTTTGGCTTGAATGAGTAGTTTAATTATGCCGCCTAGTTTCACTATAATCCACCCTAAAATACAGGCGCTTCCTACTCCAATAATTCCCATTAATACCGCTTCAATGGAGATGGTATCCGTTCCGTTCTGTTGAACAGTTTCAAAAGCGCCTTGAGCCATGAGCGGGTTCCAAGTCATTTGGACTACTTTTTTAACGCTAATAAACGGCAGCACAACAGAGAGCAATAGGCCCGATAGTAAAAAATGTCTGTTAAAGGAGAATTGTTTTCTGGGATACAGCCAAAAGCGGTACACCACAAAGAATAGGCCTAAAATGACCGTGTTTTTCCAAGCAAAATCCACAAAAGTATCCATGCTTACTTGTTTTTTTCTATGAGCTTAATGATCTCTTTTAATTCACTGATGGAAATTTTTTCTTCCCTAGCAAACTGAGAGACAAGGTGGGCGTAGGAGTCACTGAAAAAATCTGAAATGGCTTTTTCCATAAAGACTGCTCTATAAGATTCTTTGCTTATTACAGGGAAGTACTCATGTGTTTTTCCGTATGCTTTATAGGCCACATAGCCTTTTTCCTCTAAGTTTCTAACCATGGTAGACAGGGTGTTGTAGTGAGGGATTTCTTGCTGGCCCTTGTAGGCTTCCAAAATATCTTTCACAAACCCCTTCTTAAGTCTCCAAAGGATTTTCATCACTTCTTCCTCCTTATTGGTTAACGGTTTCATAAAAAATGTGTTTTAAATTCACCACTAATGTATAACTAAAAAAATAGTTATACAACTTATTTTATAGTTAAACGAAAACCTTGTAGTTCAATTTTTATCTTTTAGCCCTATTTGAAGGGCTTATTTTAGGTATATTTGTTTTTGTACAATTTTTAAAAAACCCCATGAAAACACTTTCAGATTTTAATTTTAAGGACCAAGTGGCCCTGATCCGTGTAGACTTTAACGTTCCTATGAACGAGGCACAGCAAGTCACAGACACCAATAGAATTTCAGCAGCGAAATCTACCATAGATGCCGTATTGGCGCAAGGAGGAAAAGCCGTATTAATGAGCCATTTTGGGCGTCCAAAAGGACAAGTAACCCCAAGCATGTCTCTTTCTTTAATTGTAGACGCGGTGTCTAACGTATTAGGCGTACCGGTTGCTTTTAGTGAAGATTGTGTGGGAGAAAAAGCCCAGGCTGCAGTAGACGCCTTGGCGCCAGGAGGGGTTTTGCTTTTGGAAAACTTGAGATTCCATGCAGCAGAAGAGGCTGGAGACGAAACCTTTGCCAAACAACTGGCTAGTTTGGGAGACATTTATATCAATGACGCTTTTGGTACTGCGCATAGAGCACATGCCTCAACCACTATTATAGCACAATTCTTTAAAGGGTCTTGTTGCTTTGGTGCTTTATTGGCCAAAGAAATTTTAGCGATTGACAAGGTCATGAGCAGTGGAGAAAAACCAGTTACGGCAATTTTAGGAGGATCTAAAGTCTCATCTAAAATTACCATTATTGAAAATATTTTAGACAAAGTAGATCATTTGATTATTGGAGGCGGAATGACCTACACCTTTATTAAAGCACAAGGTGGTAGCGTTGGAAACTCTATCTGTGAAGACGATAAAATGGCTTTAGCATTAGAGATTTTAGAGAAAGCGTCTGCCAAAGGAGTTCAGGTTCATTTACCTGTGGACGTATTGGCTGCTGACGATTTTAATAAAGATGCCAATACACAAGTAGCAGATGTTTTTGCTATTCCTGAAGGATGGGAAGGTTTAGACGCTGGACCAAAAACCTTAGCGCAATTTGCAGAAGTCATAGCCCAGTCTAAAACCATTTTATGGAATGGACCAGTAGGTGTTTTTGAGATAGAAACCTTTGCTAAAGGAACCATCGCCATAGGTGAGGCCATTTCTAAGGCCACTGCTGCAGGGGCATTTTCTCTTGTAGGAGGAGGAGATTCTGTAGCCGCGGTTAAAGAATTTGGATTCGAAGACAAAGTGAGTTATGTGTCTACAGGAGGCGGCGCTATGTTGGAGAGCTTAGAAGGAAAAACCCTTCCAGGTATTGCGGCTATTGAGGCCATGGCTTAAGCTCATTTCCTTAGTGTAAGTGATGAAAAAATACTACGCAGCATTTTTTTTAGGAATATTTCTTGGGCCATTAGTGGCCCAAGAATCTTCTATACGCATATCTCAAGAGGCTTCTTTATCTCAAGAATTGCCAGCACTTGCTCTAACAGACACCATCTCAAAACCTTCTTTAGAGGCCTTAGCTTTTACGGTAATTTTAGACTCTATTTTAACTGCTTCTCATGTGGTTCCAGATCCAGAGATCAGTTATTCCGCTCAAGACAGTGTTACTTTTTTTAATCCACCTAAAGACAGCTTAAAAAGCCGTTTGACGCTTTTAGATCAGAAAACTATTTTAGACAGCCGCTACAACCCTTCATTGGAGCGAGTTATTAAGATGTACTTAGGTTCTAAGAGGATTCTTATTCAAAAAATGCTGCATAGAAGCGCGTATTATTTTCCCCTTTTCGAAAGAGAATTAGACGCACTTTCCATGCCTATGGAAATTAAATATTTGGCCATTGTAGAGTCTGCTTTAAACCCCAAGGCTAGATCTAGGGTGGGCGCTACAGGGCTTTGGCAATTTATGTACGGCACTGGAAAAATGATGGGCCTTGAGGTTAATAATTATATTGACGAGCGCCAAGACCCATTAAAATCTACCCAAGCAGCCTTTAAATATTTAAAGAAATTACACGGGATGTTTGGGGATTGGAATTTGGCTTTAGCAGCCTACAATTCTGGACCAGGAAATGTTAGAAAAGCCATTAGGCGCGCTGGAGGTGTGAAAGATTTCTGGGCCATAAGAAGTTTTTTACCTAGGGAAACAGCAGGCTATGTTCCTGCTTTACTCACCACCATGTACTTGTTTGAATATGCAGAAAGCCATGGTTTTGAGTTGCCTAAAACGGTGGCAGCTTCCTATGCTACAGACACCATTCACCTCAAAAAAGCCATTAGTTTTACCCAACTCTCTAAGGCTTTATCCTTGTCGGAACAAACCATAGAACAACTCAATCCAGTATATAAAATAGGAATCATTCCCGAAATAAAAGGGAAACCCCAAACCTTGAGATTGCCTCCAAAGGCCATAGACCTTTTTATTGACCAGCAAGATAGTATTTACGCTGCAGTGGCTGCAGAAATGGCAATCTTAAAAAAACCCTTTCCAGCCCTTCAGACAGTTGGGGCACCACTCAGGTATAGCGTGAAATCTGGAGATTATTTGGGCAAAATAGCACAGCGATATGGACTAAGGGTTTCAGACATTAAAAAATGGAATAGGCTTAGAAACAACAATCTTTCCATTGGTCAGCGCCTTACTTTATATCCTAAAAGATTTCCAGCGAGTGGGTCTGGAAGCGCATCGGCCGGAGGCCAAAAAAGCGACCAAAAAAGCCCCCAGAAGTCCCCTTCAATTGCTGCGGATCAAAAGACCTACACCGTGGCTGTAGGAGACTCACTTTGGAGCATTGCCCAAAAGGTAGAAGGCGTTAGTGTGGCCGATCTTAAAAAATGGAACGATATTTGGAACAACCAACTTAAACCAGGCACTACGATCAAGCTTTGTTCGTGCACTCCTTAAAAAACATTTTATGAAAAATATTGCGGTTTTCTTTTCTATACTTTTCCTGCTGTCTTCATGTAAGGAAAAATCCAATTATAAATACCTGCCCGAATCCATTGGTCAGGTGCAGTCTATTTTAGTGGTTATGGAGGAAGATTTATGGGAGAGTGCTGTGGGAGATTCCGTTAGAAAAGCTTTTATGAGTCCTATTAAGGGATTGGCTGTGGCGGAACCAGCACACCATATTCAATACATACCCCCTTCTGTTTTTAAGGGAACGGTTAAGCAAAACAGAACAGTTTTAGCAGTGGGCCTAGACAGTTTGTCTCTCGCACACATGAAAAAGGATGTTTATGCAAGACCACAATTAATTGGGGTGGTTAAAGGCGTGGACCAAGCAGATGTTATGCAGCAGTTTCAAGCGAAGAAAGGAGATTTTATCACTGCTTTTAAGGCATTGGAAATAGACCAAACACAAGAGCGTTTTAAGCGCTCCTTAAATCAGGAAAAAGGCATTGAAAATTTGTTGGGTGTTGGGGTAGACATCCCTTCTGCTTATAGGTTAGGAATGCAGACCGAGAGCTTTGCATGGATAGACAGGGCTATTCCAGCAGGAAGCACCAACTTAATTGCTTACGCCCTACCCTATAATAGTTTCGACAATCCAGAGACCTTTGTAGAAGACATTGTAGCGGCTAGGGATTCTGTGGTAAAAATTCATATTCCAGGGCCAGATGTGCCTGGAAAAAAGACTTATATGAAAACGGAAACTGTTTTTATGCCTTATGTGTTTCCAGTAGAAATTGGAGGTATGAAAGGCGTAGAGGTTAGAGGCATTTGGGAAATGCATAACTACCCTATGGCCGGACCTTTTGTGAGTTATATTTTAAATGATCCTTCTAGAGACAGAAAAATAGTCTTAGAGGGTTTTGTGTTTGCCCCCAACAAAGAAAAAAGGCCTCATTTGTTTGAATTAGAAGCGATAGTGAAGACGCTACACCCCGTTCAAAGGTAAAATAAGACCTATAAAACATAAAAACCCCTTCCGTGTTGGAAGGGGTTTTTTAGTAGAAATGGAGTGATTTCTACTTATTTTTTATCTTCAATCTTAGGATCTACGTCCTTGGCGTCGTCTTTTGAAGCGTCTTTAAATTCTTTAATACCGCTTCCCAGTCCACGCATTAATTCTGGAATTTTCTTTCCTCCGAAAAGTAGTAATACAACAAGGACTACTACAACTATTTGCATGGGGCCAAAGGCTAAAAAAGGGACTAAACTGATCATAATCAATAATTTTATCTCTGACAAAAGTACTAAAAAAGTTCTAAGATTGTATTTTTCCCTCGCAAATCGTGATACTAAATGTATCTTTGTGGTGTATGGCTAAGAAAGCAGTAAAAAAGGAGCGCTCCGAAAATAAATGGCGTTACAAATACCGGCTAGTGGTCTTAAATGAAGACACCTTTGAAGAGAAGGTGTCCTTTAAGCTCTCTAGGCTGAATGTTTTTGTGGTAGGCACCCTTTCTGCTGTTGCTTTAATTGCAGCTACAATTGTGCTTGTGGCCTTTACCTCCCTTAGAGAATACATTCCAGGTTACACCTCAACAGACCTTAAAAGACAGGCTGTTTCTCTAGCAGAAGTCACGGACTCTCTGAGCCAGATTATCTCCTATAACGAACGCTATATTGAGCGCATTCGCATGGTGCTTAAAGGAGATTACGCGCCCAGCCAAATTGAGAATGACTCTTTGGACCTTCCTTTTAATTTAGACACCACTACTGTAGCACTCACTCCTATTCGAGAAGACTCTATTTTACGCGCCAGAGTAGCCTTAGAAGACCGATACAATTTATTTGAAAGCAACACCAACGCTCTAGAAACGGCCTTGTTCCCTCCGGTAAGTGGTTTAATCACTCAAGGGTTTGATCCTGAAATAAAGCATTATGCTATAGATATAACCGCGGTAGAAGACGCCCCCGTTAAAGCCATTACTTCAGGCACTGTGGTCTTTTCAGAATGGACTTCAGACACGGGTTATGTGATCATGATTCAACACAGAAATGGGATGTTGTCTGTGTATAAACACAATGGGGCCTTGTTAAAAAACCAAGGCGATCAAGTATTAGCGGGCGAGGTAGTAGCTGCCGTGGGGAATACAGGGGAGTATTCCACAGGCGCACATTTACATTTTGAATTGTGGGAGAAAGACCGACCGGTAAACCCCCTAAATTATATAGACTTTAATTAACCTATGGGCCTAAAGCAATTTGCAGCAAAGATATTTGCTAAATACATCGTACAACAAACCGCCCAATGGGCCAATGAGCCTATAGCAACTCAAGAGGCGGTTTTTGCCGCTCTAATAGCCCAAGCCCGCCATACGCAGTTTGGGAAAGACCACGGTTTTGATCAGATAAAGACCCACGGGGATTTTATAAAAAGTGTTCCAGTCAGGGATTATGAAGACCTAAAGCCTTATGTTCAAAAAGTAGTTGCTGGAGAAAAAGACGTACTCTGGCCAGGACAACCGGCTTATTTTGCCAAGACCTCAGGCACCACTTCTGGCGCCAAATACATTCCCATTACCAAAGCATCTATTCAGGAACAAGTAAAGGCCTCGAGAGACGCTATTCTGCATTATATACACCAGAGCGGAAACAGTGATTTCGTGACCAGAAAGATGATTTTTTTACAAGGGAGTCCTGTTTTAGACACCTCTGGATATATTCCGACAGGAAGGCTTTCTGGAATATCTGCCCATTATGTTCCCGCCTACCTACAGCGCAATAGATTGCCCAGCTGGGAGACCAATTGTATAGAAGATTGGGAGACAAAAGTAGACGCCGTGGTTAAAGAGACCATTACAGAAGACATGGGCGTGATTGCTGGAATTCCTTCTTGGGTGCAAATGTATTTTGAACGTCTCAAAGCGGCCAGCGGCAAACCGGTAGGAGACTTATTTAAGCATTTTAAGCTCTTTATTTATGGGGGGGTTAATTATGAGCCGTACCGAGCTAATTTTGAAAATTTAATAGGAAGAAAAGTAGACACCATTGAGCTATTTCCTGCCAGCGAAGGCTTTTTTGCCTACCAAGACCTGCGCGATGAAAAAGGCATGTTACTGCTCTTGAATAGCGGTATTTTTTACGAGTTTATTCCCGCAGACCAGTTCTTTGAAAAAGACCCGCCAAGACTCACTATTGGCCAAGTATCTTTGGGTGTAAACTATGTCCTGATACTCTCTACCAATGCCGGTTTATGGGGTTACAATATTGGAGATACGGTTCAATTTACCTCTTTAAAACCCTACAGGGTGATAGTTTCAGGGCGTATTAAACATTTCATTTCTGCCTTTGGAGAACACGTTATTGCCAAAGAGGTAGAATACGCCATGCAAGAGGCCATAGAAAAAACAGACGCGAGGGTGCTGGAATTTACGGTAGCGCCTCAGATAGCCCCAAGTAGCGGATTGCCTTATCACGAATGGTTGGTGGCTTTTGAAAAAGCCCCTTCAGATATAAGTCTATTTTCCAGTATCTTAGACCAATCGTTACAAGACCAAAACAGTTATTATAAAGACCTCATTGTGGGGAAAGTATTGCAAGGCTTAAAAATCACCTCCCTCCCTACAGACGCCTTTACCCAGTTTATGAAAACCAAAGGCAAATTGGGCGGGCAAAACAAAGTGCAGCGCTTGGCCAACGACCGAGAAATTGCAGACGCTTTATTAAAAAGGAAAGACCATGTCTAATAAAAACACCAGGGCCAGAGAGTCCACCAACGCCATTGAGCGTATTTATATTACCATGAGGCACCTATTTAATAGGGGCTTTTACAAGCCGATGGGGGTTTCTGGAGAAACCCTAAGAAATGCCCTCTTACAGCTCAGGCCGGAAATTTACGGAAGTATAGCAGAGGAAAAGGCAGAGCTCAATGGGCTCATCTATGTGTTGGAACGTTTGCCGGAAGGGATTGAGGAATGTCGCTTTATAAACCTCACTTCAGATGAAGGTTATGGTGCAGCGCATTTTAAAGCGATTGTACCCCCAAAGAGAAGAAGAAATTGCTTTAGGATAGACCATGAGCAAATGAATGTGGAAATTACTAGAGGGCGTTCGGATATTTATGACATTCTCACCCACTTGACGTTCTTGTTTATAGAATCACACAAGATTTTAAAACGTGTTTACCTTGAAGACAGTCAGAAAACAACCAGAGATTGGACCAAGTTTTCAGAAGCCATTACCAAGGGAAAACTCACGGTAGCAGAGCGAGAAACCGCCCTAATACATATGTCTAATTTTCTGGGGCGTTCTTTTCTTGAAGTATCAGAAATGCATAAAAAATTAGCCACTAAAACACAACCAGAGCGCTTTTTAAAAGTGATTTATTGGTTGGGGAATCTGGCCATAGAAGAAGAGACCACAGGAGAAAAGCGCACCATTACCTTTAGCCCCTTACTCAGGGAGCGTTTGGGCCACCATATTCACGGAGAGCGCTGGGCCAACGCCATTAAAGAGTCGCTCATTAAACAAGACCTTATGGGCCGTCCTTTGCACATTATTAGCGCTAATATGCACTCAGTAATGAATGCCCTTTTCGCGAGGAAAGCTTTGGGGAAAGCCTTTGAAAAAAGCACCGATCTAGCTATATACGAAGCCCTCAGTGCCCCAGAAAACGAAGCCCTTAGGGCCCAGGTTACTGAATTTGCCACAGCCCATGGAATGACCTTTATCCCAGACCAATCTGGGACCAACATAGACATACAGATTTTTGATCTAGCCAAAGCAGCCGGGCAGAGTCACTTTCTGCCTACATTTAAAGACCCAGCAAAAGCACCTGTCATTTTCGTGATGGATTACGCCTTTGGAGAGCAGGCTTATGAGACCATGGACGAGTTGTTAAAGCCCTATAAAGTGAACAGAAAAACACCTTTGTTTTTAGATGTTCAGTCTATTTCTATTATGGGAAAGGCCGGGATTTTAGAAGGAGGAAAAGGTGATTTAATGATTCCAAACGCCCATATTTTTGAGGGTTCTGCAGACAACTATCCCTTTAAAAACCAGCTTTGTGCGGCAGATTTTGAAGGCCATGATCTTCTGGTGTTAGAAGGGGCTATGATTTCTGTTTTAGGGACATCGCTTCAGAACAAAGATATTTTGACCTACTTCCATGAGTCTACTTGGAATGTGATTGGCTTAGAGATGGAAGGGGTGCATTATCAAAAAGCCATACAGTCTGCTTCTAGGGTACGCAGGAGCATTCGTGAAGACGTAGAAGTGAATTACGCGTATTACGCCTCAGACAACCCATTGGAAACAGGTAGTACACTAGCCTCTGGAGGGCTTGGTACTACAGGGGTAAAACCTACTTACCTCATTACAGAGAAAATACTCACCCAAATTTTAAGCTCATAATCATGTCATTACTTATCACAGGAGGCGCAGGTTTTATAGGCTCACATGTAGTGCGTTTGTTTGTACAAAAATATCCCGACTACCATATCATTAATTTAGACGCACTGACTTATGCAGGGAATTTAGAAAACCTCAAAGATATAGAGCAGTTGTCCAATTATACCTTTGTCAAAGGCAGTATAACAGACAGTTCGCTTTTAGAACGCCTTTTTACACAATACGACATAAAAGGGGTTATTCACCTCGCAGCAGAAAGCCATGTAGACCGATCTATCAAAGATCCTATGGCTTTTATAGATACAAACATTAAAGGTACAGCAGCACTTTTAAACGCTTGCAGGACCCATTGGAAATCCTTTGAGGGAAGACGCTTTTATCAGATCTCTACCGATGAGGTCTTTGGCGCTTTGGGAAATACTGGCTATTTCACAGAAGAAAGCCCTTATGCACCTAATTCTCCTTATTCTGCCTCAAAGGCAAGCGCAGACCACTTGGTACGCGCTTATGGAGAAACCTATGGTTTGCCCTATGTGATCTCTAATTGCTCTAATAATTACGGTCCCAATCATTTCCCTGAAAAACTCATCCCGCTATGTATACATAATATCTTAGAAGGTAAAGACCTGCCCATTTACGGCAATGGCTTATACACCAGGGATTGGCTGTATGTAAAAGACCATGCCTTGGCTATTGATCAGGTCTACCATCAAGGAGAAAATGCAGCAACTTATCTCATAGGGGGGCACAATGAATACACCAATATAGACCTTATTCGCCTTTTGTGTGACCAAATGGACGCCCGCTTAAACAGACCCCAAGGAACAGCACAAAAGCAGATTACTTTTGTAAAAGACCGTCCAGGACATGACCTTCGTTATGCCATAGATGCCAGTAAAATTCAGCGAAGCTTGGGTTGGACTCCTGCCCATACTTTTGAACAAGGACTGGCCGCTACCATCACATGGTATTTAGAAAATCCAGATTGGTTAAGTCAGGTTACTTCTGGCGCTTACAAATCCTATTACAAAAACCAATACAAATCGGAATAGAAAGTGTTATTTTAGCGACAGGGTTTGAGGCGCCAGATAGCGGCCTAAAACCCTTTTAAAAAAAGAAAATGAAAGGTATTATTTTAGCAGGCGGGAGCGGAAGCAGACTACACCCCATTACTTTGGCGGTAAGTAAACAACTCATGCCTGTCTACAATAAACCCATGATCTACTACCCTATTTCTACCCTGATGTATGCGGGTATTCAGGAGATCTTAATCATTACCACTCCTACAGATGCACCCCTTTTTAAACAGTTATTGGGAGACGGAAGCGCCTTGGGCTGTCAGTTTTCTTATGCGGTTCAAGAGGCACCAAATGGATTGGCGGAGGCTTTTATTATAGGAGAATCCTTCATTGGAGATTCAGATGTAGCTTTAATTTTAGGAGACAATATTTTTTATGGAAGTGGTTTGTCAAAAACCCTACAAGCGGCTAAAAACCCACAAGGAGGGACTATTTTTGCCTATGCTGTTCAAGATCCGCAGCGTTATGGCGTAGTGACTTTTGACGACCAACAAAAAGCCCTTTCTATAGAAGAAAAACCGGAGCATCCGGCCTCTAATTATGCCGTTCCAGGTATTTATTTTTACGACGCCTCGGTAGTGGCCATTGCCAAATCTATACCACCTAGTCAACGGGGAGAATTGGAAATCACAGACATTAACAGTGCTTACTTAAAACAAGGGAAATTAAATGTTCAAAAACTAGACGCCGGGATTGCCTGGCTAGACACGGGAACTTTTGAGTCCCTTAGACATGCGGCTCAGTTTGTAGAAGTGATAGAAACCAGACAGGGACTCAGCGTGGGATCTATAGAGTTGGCGGCTTATGAAATGGGCTATATAAGCAAAGATGCTTTTATTGCCTTGGCAAAACCACTGGAGAAAAGTGGCTACGGAAAAAACCTATTGAGAAATCTTCATTAGTATCATGAATAGAAACTCCACGAACACAACCTTAATAGCAAAACCCCTTTTGGCATGGCCTATATAGAAACCCCTTTAAAAGGTTGTTTTGAAATAACTCCAACCCTATTTAAAGACGCCCGCGGCTCTTTTTTTGAGGCTTTTAATAAGGCCCATTTTCAAGCGGCCACAGGAATTTCTTTTGAGGTAGCTCAAGAGAATCAGTCTACTTCTGTGAAAGGAACCATTAGAGCGCTTCATTACCAAAAAGGAGACTATGCACAAGCCAAATTGGTTCGGGTACTGGAAGGAGACATTATAGATGTAGTGGTAGATTTAAGGCCGGGTTCTCCTACCTACGGCATGCACCATAGAATACAATTAAGTGCTTTGAACCTCAAGCAGCTCTATATACCCAAGGGCTTTGCCCATGGATTTTCTGTGTTGAGTAAAATTGCTACAGTGGTGTACGCCTGTGACGCGCCTTATCAAAAGGATCAAGAAGGCGGGGTGTATTACGCAGACCCTTCCTTAAATATTGACTGGGGCCTTGGAGACAGCACCCCTTTATTATCTGAAAAAGACCAAGCCCTTCCGCTTTTAAAAGACATTTTTTAATGGGGGGGGTGCTACAAAAAGAAACTGTATTGGTCACAGGCGCTAGTGGCCAGTTGGGACAGTCTTTGCAGTATGTTTTACAGCAGCAGCTTGCCCATCAAAAGACTTCCGTTTTTTTAGACAGTACTCCCATTCATGAGCAAATGGCTACATTTCCGGCAGGACATGACTATGTTTTTTTAGACAGAAACCAGTTAGATTTAAGCCCTAGGGAAAGCCTTTCTCAGGATATTGACAGGCTTATAGAGGAGCACAGGCCTAAAGCCTTTTTACACGCTGCAGCATATACCCAGGTAGACGCGGCAGAATCTGACGAAAAAGCCGCTTTTCACCTGAATGAAACCGCCACTGACTTGTTAGCTAAAGCCTGCGCCCAGCGAAACATTCTTTTTATTTATCTTTCTACAGACTTTGTGTTTGGCGGTAAAAATCCCCATCAAAAACCTTTTACGCCGGCAGATCCCATAGCCCCAGAAGGCGTATATGCCCGCTCTAAAGCGGCGGGAGAAAAGGCGGTACAAGGCGCTGCAGGACCTCATTATATTGTGAGAACTTCTTGGGTTTTTAGTCCCTTTGGGCACAACTTTGTAAAAACCATGTTGCGTTTGGCGCAGCAAAGATCAGACCGTAAACCTCCAAGTATTTCTGTAGTAGCAGACCAATTTGGCTGCCCTACCTCTGCCTTAGATTTGGCCAGAGCTTTAATCTTACTGATAGCTACAAAGGCTTCTCCTTATGGCATACATCATTACAGCAATACAGGCACTGCCCATTGGGCTCAGTTGGCTGGCGCGATTTTTGAACAGCGTAATTTACCCATCACAGTAAAACCCATTAGCACAGAATATTTCGCAGCACCAGCACCTCGCCCCCACTACAGCGTATTAGAAAATACGCTAGACCCAAAGGCAAGACCTTGGAAAGAAGCCTTGGCTGAGGTGCTCAGTATATTAAAGACCGCTTAATGCCCTTTTAAAGTTCACCCCCATA
>Ga0209138_1002086_pt1 | contig 15788 bp, 12 predicted proteins | sample SaaInl3SG_22_DNA_FD_184645 | JGI IMG/M metagenome (GOLD analysis project Ga0209138, IMG submission 184645) | Marine microbial communities from expanding oxygen minimum zones in the Saanich Inlet - ESP_153SG_22_DNA (SPAdes) (version 2) | ecosystem: Environmental > Aquatic > Marine > Intertidal...
CTGATAAACTCATATAGAAAACTGGACTTAAAAGTCTACCTGTTAGTAGTGATACAATCACCACACGCATCACAACAAGTAAGATGCTATCTTTGGGATTATATAAAATCAAAACAACGAGTGTCACGATATTCGCGAGTCCAATTTTAGCACCGGGTACTGGAATCACGTTGATCCATGATTCTAGAACGTTTAAAACGATTGCCACCGCAAGTAAATTTGAATATAAGGTAAGCTTTTTAACGTGACTCATAAAATGAAATCTTCTTCTGCATTTTTAAATTCAACTCGGACGCTATTTGGTAAACAAATGAGTGCACCACTTGTAATCTCACCTTGTTTTGAACAGACGTTATAAGGGGATTGTTCTTCCTTTATTTGAACCGATTGTTTTTCAAAATCATATGTGATCACAACTTCTTGTCTCATGCCATCAACTTCATAATCTCCAAGTAACGTAATGGTGTTGTTTGAAAAATCAACATAAGGATATCTTGTGTTTGACTCTGTTTCTTGGTAGTAGTGAATCGAGATTTGTTCTGATACAAAATCAATGGTTGCAATCGCTTCTCTATTAGACCCATAATAAATACTTGCTGAGGTTGCGGTACCATTGGATAGTGTTAGCGTTAAAATCAACCATGTGAGTAATACAAAAACAAGAACACCGAGTCCCAAAAAAAGATCTCGTTTTGTTTTTAATGATACATTACTCATGATAATAAATCCTCAAAATAAACATCTGTAATGAATGTATCAATGGTGTTATCTGTATTGTAGCGAATGACTTGAATGTTTAATGATGCTTGATGCGTTTCCATGAAAGCATCAAACATATTTTTAGGCATGACAAACAATGCTGTTGATAACGCATCTAATAGTCCTGCATCATCTCCAATAATGGTGAGTGCAGCATAATCATGGGTAGGGGTTAATGTAAATGGTGAAATCAGATGGTGATACCGTAATCCTTGATACATGGTGTATTGTTCAAAGTTCCCTGAAGTTGCAAGTGACTGATTTTTAATATGGATGATGCCGTATGGTTCTTTAAAAAAAGGCAGTGATGTTATCGGGTCTGTTAAAGAAATGATATACACTTCGTTTTGAGTTGGTCTGTTAATATTTTGACCGACGCTAATCGTTGAAGATCCCGCAGAAATAGAAAAATAGGTGACACCTTGTTCGATTAAGTAGTCTTTTGCCTTTTCCGTTGCATATCCTTTAGAAAAAGCACCAACATCAAGTTCAATATCCGATCCTTTAATCGTAATGAAGTAGGTCTCGTCTTCTGATTCTAAGATGATTTGGTTTTCTTCGATATTCATTGTATCGATGACTGCCTGCGTTTGATTAAACGCTTCTGTTGTTACTTCGATATCATAAATGAGTTGATCTTTTTTAAATGTTCGTGTTGTGTCTTCACCTTGGACTTGAATGTCTGTTTCATCAAAAAAAATCACTTCGTAACGTTGATAAATTGGCTGATTTTCATAGGTTCGAATATAAATATGATTTCCTACTGTTATTTCATTAGGTGTATTTAAAATAAGGTTTTTCCAAGCCTTGACTGGTTTGCCAATGCCAATATTAAAGTATCCCTCTGTGAGTGTTTGAAGTCTGATTGCGTCTTCTAATAAAAGATAGAGCATTTTATCAATTTCTAGTTTTGTATCTTTTTGTTGGTTGATGGTATAAATATTTTCTAGGTACTCTGAATCTTCTTCAAGACCTTGATAATTATTGGTGAGGGCATCATAGGTTTCATAAATATCATTTAAAGCTTGAAAATGAATGTCAGCTTCTTGTTCTGTGCCGTATAAAGAAATCGTAATTGAGGTATACATATAATCATAAAACGTCACCGAGTGCATGTCTTCATTCGTTTTACACGCAGAAAACGTGATCGCTGTTGCGAGCACTGTTGAGATTAATAGGATTTTTTTAATGAAGATTGTTGCCATGTTTCACCTAGTTATAATTATATCATATTATGATGTGCATGTCTGGCGTTCATCATCATATTTTCACGTTTTCATGAAACTTTCATACTTTGTTTTTATAATCTTTATATATTTCATAAAGGAGTGCGTTATGACGTTTTTAAAAACACACGGAAGAGGCTTAAGTTTCATCATATTCGTGTTTGCATTAAATACCTATTTATGGGTTTCAAGATTGAATCAATCGTTTTTAAATACAGAGGTATTGGTCACCTCTATTTTTGGATCGTTTATTTTAATGAGCTTATTTTTAACGTTTTTACTCTCAACAAAACAACGATTACTCGTTAGATTTTTTGGAGGACTTGATCAAATTTATTTTTGGCATCGCTTTTTAGCGTTGATGAGTTTAGGGTTTATTTTCTTGCATCAAACAACAGCAAGTGATGACGGTTTAATCATTTTATCGCGCTATTTACAATTAGGATTAGATATCGAAGAACTTGGTGAACTTTCAAGGAATCTATTTATCTTTTTCATTGTCATGGCATTATTTTCATTTTTATTTAAATATGAACATTTTAAATATCTTCATAAACTAATGATTCTTCCTTATGGGTTGGGGTTATATCATAGCTTTGCGTCATCATGGGTAGATTTGTTAAGCTTTGATGCACTATCAATTTTTATGATCTCAACTTCTTTATTAGGTATCTTTTCATCCCTTTATATGCTTGTTTTTTATCAACATGTTGCATTTAAATATACCGGTGTAATTACAGAAGTGACACACTTGAATGCATCGATGGTTGATATCAAGTTAGCGTTTAAAAAAAAGTATCGTTTTAAAGCAGGTCAATTCACTTTCATCAAACTTGATGATAAAAAAGTGATGTCTGGGAGTCACCCATTTACAATTTCTGGTTCAGAAAATAACGCCATTCACTTTACCATTAAAAAGCTTGGCGATGGCACGAAAAAATTATATGAATCGGCGTATGTTGGAATGAAGATACATGTGAGTAAACCGTTTGGTCATATGACCTTTCAAACAAAAAAAGATGCACATGTTTGGGTTGCTGGTGGGATTGGTGTGACACCTTTTATAAGTTATTTAAGAAGTCATCAAGTCTTAGATAAACCTGCACATTTATATTATGCTGTAAGAACATTTGAAGATGCCGTTCATGTCGATCTTTTGAATCACTATGCATCCATTCATAAGAATTTCACGTTTGAAATTATCGAAAGTCAAAAACAAGGTAGACTTTCAATTGACAATATGACTGTGAATAAAAATACCTCTGTCTCAATGTGTGGGCCAAAACCAATGATGGATGGCTTGGTTAAATCTATTCGAAATGTTGACAAAAACATTGAACTTCACGTTGAAGGGTTTAGTTTTACAGGTAATTTAGTGAACGATGTTTTTAAATACATTGTTAATTTCACTAAAAGAGCTTTTGTAAACCGCCAACAATAAAAAACACTTCTTGATGAAGTGTTTTTTTTATAAGATGACCGTGATGGTTGTTCCGATATTAAGTTCTGATTCTATCTTTAATTCTCCTTGATAATATTCGATGATATTTGAAACAATCGTCATACCAACACCTAAACTTAATTCGTGTTGTGTTCTTACAGCATCGGATCGATAAAAAGGCTCTTTCATGTGTGTTAAATCTTCTTTAGACATTCCATATCCGGTATCTTTAATGATGATTGTTAACTTATCCTGATGTTGATTTAAAGAGATTGTGACTTGGCCGTTTTCTTTATTATATTTGAGTGCGTTTGACATTAAATTTGTTAATAACGAAAGGATAAGCATCGTATCCCCTTGAAAGGTGATGTCTTTTTCCCCTTTTAAGTTGACTTGAATCTTTTTTTCTTTGTAGTCTTCTTGAAGTGTTTCAATTAAATCTTCAAGAAGTGGGTACACTTCAATAGTTTCAACTTGAAAAACTTTTTGTTCATTTAGTTTTGTTAACATCAGAATGGTTTTGACCATATCTTCTAAATATTGCATTTGCTTTAAGATTGGGATCATCTCATCTTGATACGTTGTTTGTGTTAGTTTTTCATTTAAGTATTCAAGTTGGGCACGTAATACTGAGAGTGGTGTTCTTAATTCGTGAGAGACGTTTGATGTGAATTGTTTTTCTCTTTTTAATACATCTTCTGTCGCTTGAAGCATCTCATTAATCCCAAGCGTCATATGATGTAGTTCGTCTTTAGAGGATCTAAGTGGGATTCTTAAATGATAATCTTGGTTTGTTTTAATGTGGTTTGTTGTTTCAATTACATCTTCTATTGGTTTAAAAGCATGTTTTAAAATGAAGTATCCGCCAATTCCTGTGAGCGCGATGATGATTGGCGATAATGTTGCTGCAATAACTAAGATTGTCCTTACCGAATCATCGTAATTGGTAATATTTTTTATTGCACGCATGCTTGTGGTTTCATTAATATATGTATCAAAAATGATGTAATCATCATCTCCAAGTTCTATATTTTGTGTATTACCAACGTTAATGTTGAGTTGATTGATTAACTCATCTGGAAGTGCCCCGTAAGTGATCGTGTTGTTTTGATAAAAAACAAAACTGACATCGTCTACGTAATAAATAAAGGGTTCTACGTCATCATCATCCCTATAGATTGGTCCACTTGACGTCATAACGAGATCTTCGGTGATATCACGTACAACTTCTTTAATATCTTCTTCGGATTGAGTTAGTACGACTTGGCTGGACAGCGACCACAACACTGCTTGGTTAAGAATGGTTAATATGGTAAAGAACCCAACAAAATATAAAATTGTTTTTGCTTTGATTGATAAGTGTCTCATACATTGTCCTTCATCATATATCCAAATCCTCTTACGGTGTGAATAAGCTTTTGTTCAAATGGATGATCGATTTTCTTTCTAATCATTTTAATAAACACATCAATCACATTTGAATATCCTTCATAATCATAATCTGACGTTACATTTTCAAGTCTTTCTCTAGAGACAACTTCATTTTTATGTCGAATTAAATATTCAACAATCAAGTATTCTTTTTTTGAAAGTTGAATATCAACATTCCCTCTTTTAACTTCATGTGTCGTGGTGTTGATGGTTAAATCAAGACATGTACGTGTTTCTTGTATGGCTTGATTGCCCCTTCTAGAAAGTGATTGAATTCGTGCAACAAGTTCTTCAAAAGCAAACGGCTTAATTAAATAATCATCTGCACCAAGAGATAATCCTTTCACGCGATCTTCAACTTTGTCTTTTGCTGTTAATAATAATACCGGGGTTTGATGATTATTTTTTCTTAAATGTGTTAAAACTTCTAACCCGTTTTTAATTGGCATCATAATATCTAAAACAATGACATCATATGTCGTGTACTCTAAAATTTCAATGGTTTGCTGGCCATCGTAAACAGCATCAACAATAAACCCTTGATTTGAAAGTCTCTCTTTTATAATTGTATTTAATGTTTTTTGATCTTCAGCTAAAAGAATTTTCATATGTCACCTTATCTATATTGTATCAATGAAAATGAAAATTAGATGAAAATGATGTATTTCATCATCCTTCATCTAATTTTCATGTTGGATTCTTATAATGAAGGTAATCAAAAAACAATGAGGTGTTCAAGATGAAAAAGTTTTTATTATTTATTAGTATTTTAGGTCTAACCTTTACGATTGTAGGATGTGATGAAATCACAAGCATCATCAATCAAAATGATGAGGTTGTGTTTACGTTAGATGACCTTGCAATCTATAACGGTCAAAATGGACAAAAGGGTTACACAGCAGTAAATGGTGTTGTCTATGATGTCACAGATGAATTTCCAAATGGTGAGCATCAAGGATTCCAAGTAGCAGGTATTGATGCAACGCAAATCTTTCTATCGAGTCCACATACAATGAATATGTTGGCGTCATTAAAAGTTGTAGGCATTTTAGAGGTTCCGAATACTCAATCAACATCTGGCGATACTTCAACAAATACGACGCAAAGCACAACCACAACAGAAGATACCCTTCCAGTGTTTACGCTAGAAGCACTAGCTGAGTTTAATGGTCAAAATGGACAACGTGGCTACATTGCAGTTGATGGCGTAATCTATGATGTAACGACTGTATTTCCAAATGGTATCCATCAAGGGTCACATTTAGCCGGAACTGATGCAACACAAGCATTTGATTCAAGTCCTCATGCACGTTCTATTTTAACTGGTTTAAAGATTGTAGGAACACTTGAAGGTTTTGATACAATAACGACAACAACGACCAATACAAACGTGTCACAAACTGAAGGTTATATGCCAGTATTTACTTTAGATCAATTATCTACTTATGATGGTAAAAACGGTCAAGATGTTTATGTCGCTGTTTTAGGTGTTGTATATGATGGCACAGATGAATTTTATCAAGGTATGCATCAAGGATTTCAACTCGGAGGTATTGATGCAACGTCTATATTTCAATCAAGTCCACATGCAATGTCTATATTAAATGAACTTCCAATCGTCGGAAGTTTAGAAGGATTTCCGCTTGTTTCCGTCACAGATGCGAATCTCCATTACAATGACGGTGATGAGTACGACGATGATGAGTATGACGATGATGAGTATTACGACGATGAATATGATGACGATGAATATGACGATGATGAGTATTACGACGATGAATATGATGACGATGAGTATTACGACGATGAGTATCTGAATACATCTGATCTACCAACCGCCATTTTAGATTACTTATCAACAAATTATCCAAATATCGCAATTGATGAAGCTGAACTTGAAGATGGTATCTATGAGGTTGAACTTGTAAACGGGTTAGAATTAGAATTTGATATCAATGGTAATTTCTTATCCGTTGAAATGGACGACTAGTTTTTGATGAAAATTAAAAAAACACTTAAGAGATATAATCTTTAGTGTTTTTTTATTGCTTTTGAAAGTGCAATCCTTATTGACTAGTTTAACGGAAATTGATTAGTAAAAAGATTAATTTCATTTCTTAATTTTTCTAATACATCATAATCTTTGTAATTTCTTAATGCTTCATCGATCCATAAAGCGATTTTTTGCATATCCTTTTCATCCATACCTCGTGTTGTTACTGCTGGTGTTCCGATACGAATACCACTTCCATATTTTGGTTTTTGAGTATCAAAAGGAATGTTATTTTTATTCGTTGTAATATAAATAGAATCGAGTGTTTTTTGAGCATCAAGTCCTGTGATTTGATGTTTTTGAAAAACGTCAATCACAAGTAAGTGGTTATCTGTATCACCACTAATGACACGGTATCCAAGTTTCTTAAATGCATGGACAAGTGCTTTTGCATTATTTAAGACTTGTTGTTGGTAATCTTTAAATGCTGGTTGTTGGGCCTCTAAGAATGCAATTGCTTTCCCTGCAATCACATGCATAAGTGGCCCACCTTGCATTCCAGGGAATACGGCTTTATCTACTTTTTTAGCAACTTCTTCAAAATTTGTCATAATGATGCCACCGCGAGGTCCACGTAATGTTTTATGCGTTGTAGAAGTAACAACGTGCGCATAAGGCAGTGGTGATGGATGCAGGTTTGTGGCTACAAGTCCAGAGATGTGTGCGATATCAGCATGTAAGTAGGCACCTACTTCGTCAGCAATGTCTCTAAATTTCTTGAAATCGATGGTTCTTGAATATGAAGAATATCCAGTAATGATGAGTTGTGGTCTCACGATTTTTGCAATTTTTAAAATGTCATCGTAATCCAACGTTTCTGTTTTAGGGTCAAGTGAATAGTGAAACCCTTGATAGACTTTGCCCGAAAAATTTAGTGGGTATCCGTGTGTTAAGTGGCCACCTTCATTTAAAGATAGTGATAAAATTTTATCTCCCGGTTTTAAAAGCGCTTGAAAAACAGCAGCATTTGCCTGAGATCCAGAGTGTGGTTGTACGTTTGCATAAGATGCTTGAAAAAGAGATTTTAATCTCTCAATGGCAGCTTCCTCAATTTTATCAACAACCTCACAACCACCATAATAGCGATTGCCTGGATAACCTTCGGCATATTTATTCGTTAAAATAGAGCCTTGGGCTTCCATGACTGCTTCTGATGTGTAATTTTCAGATGCAATCAGTTCAATATGTTTTATTTGACGAGTAAATTCTTCTTGAATGATATCAAATATTAATGTATCTTTGTTCATATTTTCACCTCGTTTTACTTAGACTAATTATATCACTTGAATCATTATTTCAACATTTCTTTGTTTTTATGGAATAAATGACGATTCAATGTTTTTAAGATAAAATAAAAACCACACGTTGTGGTTAATATTATTCATTAACGTTATGATAAACATCTTGAACATCATCAAGTTGATCAAGAAGGTTTAATAGCTTCTCCACGTTTTGTTTAGCATCATCTGATGAAAGTGTCACATCATTGGTTGGCGTCCAAAGAATGGTATCTGTGATGTATTCAATATTTTCTTTACTTTCATCTAAAGCTTGTTTAATTGTAGAGTAGTCAGAAGCATCACCATAAATAGAGATGCCATCTTCTTCGAGCTCGACATGTTTAATATTCAAATCTTTTTCAATTGCAACTTCTAATACGTCATCTTCTGACATGTCTTTAACAGTGAAAAGCGCTTGATGTTCAAATTGAAATACGACACTACCGTTAATCCCTAGTTTTCCGCCAGTTTTAGTAAAACAATTTCTAACTTCTGCGATTGTTCTATTGACGTTGTCTGTAAGGCATTCCACGATAAACATGCTTCCTTCAGGTCCAAATCCTTCATAACGCATCGGTAAGTAATTTTCATCCGTGCCACCTTTTGCTTTATCAATTGCACGTTTGATTACTTCTGAAGGCACTTGATCGCGTTTTGCACGATCAATAATTTGTTTTAAAACCATGTTAACTTCTGGGTCTGGAATACCAGATTTTGCTGCCATAAGGAGTTCTTTTCCATAGCGAGCATATAATTTTGATTTAACAGCAGCTGTTTTACCCATTGCTACTTTTCTAACTTCAAATGCGCGTCCCATAAATGATTTCCTTTTATTTATTATATGTTTGTTGGTATGTTTTTATTGATTTTGATATGATTTTTTTAGCAGCATCAGGACCATCAATGTCTAGTACATACGTGGTCTTTCCCTCTAAAGATTTATAAACTTCAAAGAAATGCCCCATTTCAGTAATGACATGCTGAGGTAATTCATGTACATTTTTATATTGAGAAAGTGATGGATCTCCTTGGGCAATTGCAATGATTTTCTCATCATTTTCGTCAGAATCTCTCATTTTGATGACACCAATTGGTGTGCAATTTACTAAACTTAATGGTTCGATATCTTCTTGACATAATACGAGGACATCTAATGGGTCGCCGTCTTCAGCAAGTGTTTTTGGAATGAATCCATAATTTGCTGGATAATGGGTAGACGTAAACAAAACACGGTCTAAAATAATCATGCCCGTTTCTTTGTCTAGTTCATATTTCTTTTTTGAACCTTTTGAAATTTCAATGCACGCAACAAACTGATCAGGTTGAATGCGTTCATCTGTAATATCGTGCCAAATATTCATGTTTGACCTCATTTCGTTTTTATTTTAACATGTTTTTCGTACAAATGATATGTATTTAAAAGGAGTGCGTGTATGGTCATTGGTCCAACACCGCCAGGAACAGGTGTGATTGCTGACACATGATCAACTACATCGTTAAAATTGACATCTCCTACAAGTTTTCCATCAACTTTATTTATACCCACATCTAAAATGATGGCATCTTTTTTTATCATGTTTTTGTCTATGAGATGCGGTTTTCCAACTGATACTACAAGTATATCTGCTTGTTTTGTGTGGTAACTTAAGTCTTTTGTTTTTGAGTGGCAAACCGTAATGGTTGCACCTAAATCCATCAATAATCTTGCAATAGGAAAGCCAACAATATTACTTCTACCAACAATCACTGCATGTTTTCCCAAAACATCAATATTGTATGCGTTTAGCAATAGGGTCATCCCATATGGTGTGGCAGGTTTGACAGATGACTTTCCTTGATACAACAACCCTTGATTAAGAACATGAAACCCATCTGCATCTTTTGTAACATCAATGGCTTGTGTTAAGTATGCTTCATCTAAATGTTTTGGTAGAGGAAGTTGTAAGATCATACCATCAACTTGTTCATCTTGGTTCAGTTCTTGAATCTTATCGTAAATCATTAGTGTTGAAACATCATCACCAAAATGATGAAGTGTTGCTTTGATACCGACGGACTCTGCAGCTTTTAACTTGCCTTTAATATAAGATAAACTTGCTGGGTGTGATCCCACTAAGATAATTGCTAAATGAGGGGGTCGAAATTGCTGAATATCTTGTTGGATTTTTAATTGTAGTTCATGATTTAATTTTATCGCAGTTTCTTTGCCATTTAAAATCAATTTGTCACCTCTTGAATGTCACCGTTATCTTGGAGTTTAAATTTAAGTGCACGTGGTGTTTGATTGAGTCCTGGCATCACCATGATTCCTTTTGTTTGAGCAACTAAAAATCCCGCTCCTAAAGATGGTCTAACTTTTGATATTTCAATGGTAAACCCTGTTGGTCTACCTTTTAGCGTTGCATCACCAGATAAAGAAAGCGGTGTTTTTGCCATACAAATAGGTAAATGCCAACCTAATTTTTGATAGGTTTCAATATCTCTTAAAGCGGCTTTAGAAAATGAAACATCTTTTGCACCATAAATAGATGTTGCGATGGTTTCTATGTGTTGTTGAATGTTGATTGATGGTGTATATAAGGGCTTAAAAGTCAACGGTTTGTTACAAAGTTTAACAACTTCATTGGCAAGATCTTCCATGCCTTGACCACCACTTTTAAATCCTTTTGATAAGGCGATAGGAAACACATTGTTTTTTGCCCATGTTAAGACATATTCCGTTTCTTCACTTGGATCATTATCAAAGTGATTAAGAGAAATTACGAAAGGTAAATTAAATTGTTGAATGTTTTCAATGTGTTTTTCGAGATTTTTCATACCTTCTTTAAGTGCACTCATGTTTGGTTCTTCATACGCTGTCGCCCCACCATGTAGTTTTAATGCCCTTAGTGTTGCGACAATAACGACAGCATCTACATCGTGGTTTAAATGTGGCATTTTTAAATGTAAGAATTTCTCCATTCCTAAATCTGCACCAAATCCAGCTTCTGTTACAACATAATCTGCTAATTTAAGCCCTAATTTAGTTGCAACTAATGAATTACATCCATGCGCGATGTTTGCAAAAGGACCACAGTGAACAAGTGTAGGAACATCTTCCAGAGCTTGAACAAGGTTAGGGTTCATTGCCTCTTTCAAAAGTAGAACCATCGCATCAGCTGAACCTAAATCTGAAACATAAACAGGTTCATTGTTAGAATTATATCCGATTAAAATACGGTCTAGTCTTCTTTTTAAATCAAAGATGTCTGAAGCAAGAGATAATACAGCCATAACTTCTGATGCGGCTGTAATGATAAATTGATCTTCTCTTTGTTTGGTTTGAATCGTTCTTAGATTGCGATCATTCATATCCATGACACGTGGCCATTTTACTTCTTGTATATCTAATTGGTTTCCGTGAAATATGTGGTTATCAATAAGTGCTGATAATAAATTATTAGCTGCAGTAATTGCATGTAAGTCGCCAGTGAAATGAAGATTAATGTCTTCTTCAGGAACTACACTGGATAATCCACCTCCTGTTGCCCCACCTTTTAATCCAAAAACCGGTCCTAATGAAGGCTCTCTAAGTGCTAATATAGGGGATTTACCAATGAATTTGAGGCCTTGTGCGAGTCCGATTGATGTTGTGGTTTTTCCTTCACCGGCAGGTGTTGGATTAATGGCTGTTACTAAAATGAGTTTGCCGTCTTTTTTATGTTCAAGGGTTTTCATGACTTTTAAATCTATTTTTGCTTTATATTGACCGAATGGTAAAAAGAATTGATCGTCAATATGTAATGATTCGTAAATGTCTTTGATAGGTTTCATACTTCCCCCCTTTTTCTTATTTATTATAACACAGCTAATTGATAAGGTAGGAGTGTCTCAAATAATTGACAAGCAAGATAAAGCCAATGTTCATTTTTTTGATAATGCTCCATTTTTAAGACGATATGTCCGCGTTCAAAATCTAACGATGATGGTGCTTGAAATTTTCTTACTGTTTGCATAAAAGGTTGTGTGTTATAAATATCTCCTACATCTTTATGAAACGTAAACTTAATATATGTTGGGGTTTGAGATACTTGTATGACGTTTAGTTTATTACTTAGTTTTTTAAATAGCTTTTCATACATATATTGACGTAATTCGCCGTCAATAGGGCCAAAGCGATCTGTTAATTCTTCTTTGAGTGTTTCGACATCTTTTAATCTATGGAGTGTTGCGATACGTTTGTGAATTTCAATTCTTAGTGTGTCATAATTCGCATATTGTGGATCAACGTGTCTCGCTGCATATGCTTCATTATCTTTAGGATCTAAATCATCAAAAGCTTTTTTACCTGTCATTGCTTCTTCCACAAGTTTCATATAAAGTTCGTACCCTACCGTGTCGATAAATCCTGATTGTTCTTGTCCTAAAATATCTCCTGCACCACGAATTGCAAGATCTCTTAATGCAATTTTATATCCACTCCCAAGTGCTGTAAAATCTTGAATCGCTTGTAATCTTTTTCTAGCTTCGTCGTTAATTGTCAGGTATTGTTCATAAAATAAATATGCATACGCAATACGGTCACTTCTACCAACACGGCCACGAATTTGATAAAGTTGTGATAATCCAAGTTTATCGGCATCGTGAATGATTAAGGTATTCGTATTGGGGATATCAATACCGGTTTCTATAATTGTTGTTGAAATTAAGACATCATATTCATGTTCGATGAAATTTGTAAGTACCTCTTCTAATTCTTCTCGGTGTAATTTGCCGTGTGCAAAAGCAATGCGTGCATTAGGAACAAGTTTTTTTAATTTTTGTAACATGCCCGTCATACCTGAAACACGATTAAAAAGATAAAAAATTTGTCCACCTCTGGCGATTTCTCTTTCTATGGCTTCTTTAACAAGCGCTTCATTTCTTTCGACTAAATAGGTTTGAACTGGATATCTATTTTTAGGTGGTGTTTCAATCATTGACATGTCTTTAAGACCCATCAGTGACATCTGGAGGGTTCTAGGTATCGGTGTGGCAGACATTGTGAGTGTATCTACTGATTTTTTAATTTCACGAATGATTTCTTTTTGTTCAACACCAAACCGCTGTTCTTCGTCAACAACTAGAAGTCCTAAATCTTTTGGAATGATGTCTTTTGATAAGACACGGTGCGTGCCTATTAAAACATCAAGTAATCCTTTCTTGAAGTTTTCAATATATTGTTTTTGCTCTTTTTGGGTAACAAATCGACTTAATATACCAACACTCGCACCATACTTTTCAAAACGCTCTTTGAAGGTGTGATAATGTTGTCTAGCAAGTACTGTTGTTGGCACTAAAACAATCACTTGTTTGGCATTTGTCACTGCCCTAAATGCAGCCCTAAGTGCCACTTCAGTTTTGCCAAATCCAACGTCTCCACAAATAAGTCGATCCATTGGTTTTTCACCTTCCATATCATAGAGTGTTTCAATGATCGCTTTTTGTTGATCCGTTGTAGGCTCATACGGAAAGTCTAGTGAGAAGCTTGTTTCTAAGTCTTCAACATATTCAAATTTTTGCCTTGTGACGTGTTCTCGTTCTGCATAAATATTGATAAGTCGATCACTTAAGTCTTTAATTTTTTGTTTGACTGAAGCTTTTGTTTGTGTCCAGATTTTACTTCCAAGTTTTGAAAGTTTAGGCGTTGCGCTATCTTTTTGACTGTATTTTAAAACACGATCCATTTGATCCATTGGAACGTATAATGCTTCTTCGTTGGCATATATCAAATGAAGGTAATCTCTCTTTTTAAGGCCAAGTTCCATTGTTTTAATTCCAATATATTGACCTATGCCATAATCATAATGAACAACATAATCACCTAGGCTCAAGTCGTCAGTGCTATGTATTTTTGATGTTTGATTCATCACAGATCGGTATGAAGACCGGATGGTTTTTTGCTTATTAAAAATCGTTGTTTCATCTAGATACATTCTTTGTAAGTTTGCGTCATAAAAAGAACCAATCATATAATCATCGGTGAATGTCACTGGATAATTTTCAATTAATGCATTTGCTTGATCTAAAAAAACATCTTTTAATGCTTTCGTAGGAAGCGATATGATGATGTCTTTTATATTAGGTGTTGTTTTAATATCATGTATCAAAAGTTGAATGTTTTGTTGATAAAGGGGGACTTCTTCAATATTCAATGACATTCCCTCTTCTTCTGTGTGTTGTGTATAAAGTTTAATGTGAGTTGATTTTAATACATCTTCTAGTGTTTTTTCTTTAACAAGATTTAAAAAATACTGTCCACCCATTGCGTGTTCATATGTTTGAAGTTCACTTGTTTTTTGTTGTTCATTGAGCATCATTTTGTGAACATCAATCATGACAATGTAGTGGTCTTCACTAAATTCAGTGATGGTTGATGTTTTTTTATTCATTGCGTGTACATAAATATCGAGTCTTTCAAGATGTTGACGTGTGTTTAAATAATCAATATCTGTTGTGAGTTTTTTATGTTCTTTTTCTGATACATTATCTTTAGTTAAATCTTTTTCAAGTTTTTCAATCAGTTTTTCTTTCATTGTGTCTGTGTAAAAAAGCTCATTAACAGGGACTATGTCAATTTGGTCTAGCTTCGCAATTGAGCGTTGTGTGTCTAATTCAAAAAACTTTATGGTTTCGAGAGTTTTACCAAAAAAATCAAGTCTAACGGGGTGTTCGTATTGTAATGAGTAAAAGTCAATAATGTTTCCTCGTGTTGAAAAGTCTCCAGGCTTTTCAACTGTATGAACATTTTGAAAACCGTTATAAACAAGATATTGTAAAACATCTTCTTTTTGATAGTTATTGTTTATAAGTAGTGTTGTTTTGGCTTGTTCATAATCATTCACAGAAAGTGTTGATCGTGATATTCCTTGATGTGTTGTAATCACAACAAACGATTTTCCTGAAAGTAGTTGATATGTGGTAAATAGCCTCTCAGTCTTAAATTCCGGACTTCCTAATGCCATTAAATACGTGAGTGTTTGATCAACAGGATAAAAAAGGATGTTGTTTGCATCCATTACTTTTTGAAGATGATCATAATATTGTTGTGCTTCATATAAATTAGGTAAGACAACAAAGATATTTTTGTTTTTTTCCTCATAAAGTTGTGACAATAAATACATGTTATATGGGTGTGTAGAATGTTTAAAAACCAGCGTTTCATTACGCTGGGCTTTTAAATGTTCGATATGCTTTTTGGGGATGATGATATCTTGATACGTCATTATTTTTTTGTGTTGTGTTTGGTCATAATATCAACAAAGGGGATGTTTTGAATAAACGCCTCTATAATTTCAAGACATGCGATTGTCATATTTTCTACAACGTTCTCTTCAGATTTTTTAAAATTAGATAGGACATATTGATCTAGGGGTATGTCTTTGTTTTCTCCTATACCAAAGCGAACCCGTTTAAACTCTTGAGCGTGAAGATGGGCGATGATGTTTTTTAATCCGTTTTGACCACCGTGTCCACCTTTTTCTCTAAGTCGTAACGTTCCCACATCTAAATAGATATCATCTACAAAAACAAGGATATTTTCTAAAGAGATATCATAAAACTGAATGACTTTTGAAATT
>Ga0209138_1002115_pt1 | contig 15651 bp, 15 predicted proteins | sample SaaInl3SG_22_DNA_FD_184645 | JGI IMG/M metagenome (GOLD analysis project Ga0209138, IMG submission 184645) | Marine microbial communities from expanding oxygen minimum zones in the Saanich Inlet - ESP_153SG_22_DNA (SPAdes) (version 2) | ecosystem: Environmental > Aquatic > Marine > Intertidal...
AAACAACTTATAGTCTAAACGGGATTCAAGAAATCGAGACACACTACATTTGTAGAAACAGGAACCTTATTGGGCCGAATGACAGGGACATTATCTTCTGTGGCTAAGACTATTTTTTCGATAGAGCTAAACCCCGACTATGTAATAAATGCTAGAACCGTATTCGCACGTAAAAAGCACATAAATATTATAGAAGGCGATAGTGCAAACGAACTAGGTAAGCTGCTGCAAACATTAACAGAGCCTGCATTTTTTTGGCTTGACGCACACTATAGCGGAGGCACTACTGCTCGAGCAGATAAAGATACACCTATTGTAAAAGAGCTTGAGCATATACTCACACACCCTATCAAAATACATACGGTATGGATAGATGATATGCGTTGTTTTGATGGCACACACGATTATCCTACCATAGATACTATTAGCGAATTGGTAAAAGAATTTTATACGGCCAAGCCTACCGATTTTGACGTGATAATTTTGAGTCCAAAGTAGATGATGTGACGTCTACTTGTAACGAAATTTTAGCTTTTTTCTCTGCGGCTTCAAACTAAAAAGTTTAAACAACTTCATAAGGTGCTCTTAATCCTTAAATCTACCCTTGCTAAATATTCGCACACCTGTATCTTTTCCTTTACGTAGAGCTCGTTGTTCCTCTTCCGGCAGGGCTGCTATAGACTTACAGTCGCTAGAGCACGTTCCAGCATACGCCTCCGCACACTTGGGGCATTGTATGAAAAGTAGATTGCAGGCCTTGTTTTTACAATTGGTATGATCATCAAAGGGTTCACCACATTGATGGCATTGAGCAATGATGTCATCCGATATTCGTTCATTAAGCCGTTCATCAAACACAAAGTTTTTGCCGATAAATTTATTTTTTAAACCTGCTTCTTTGGCATCACGTGCGTATTTGATAATACCGCCTTCTAGGTGATATACGTCCTTAAATCCTTTGTGTTTCAAATAGGCACTTGCCTTTTCGCAGCGTATGCCTCCCGTGCAGTACATAACTACAGGTTTGTCTTTCTGCTGTGCAAGCTCATCTACTACAAGTGGCAACTGGTCTCTGAAGGTATCTACATCTGGACACCACGCCCCTTCAAAACGGCCTACCTCGCTCTCATAGTGATTTCGCATATCTATGAGTATAGTGTCTTCTTGGTCGGTAAGGGAATTGAATTCTTCTACATTAAGGTATTGTCCGGGTTTAGATACGTCAAAGAGGTCATCGTTAAGCCCATCTGCTACGATTTTGTTTTTTACTTTGATAGCCAGTTTGAAGAAGGATTTTCCGTCATCGTCCACAGCAAAGTTGAGCCTCACACCATCTAGGAAAAAAATGTTGCCTAGTTCATGTTTGTACTCATCTAGGTTGCGATTTGGCACACTCAATTGGGCGTTTATACCCTCGTGAGCCACGTATATACGGCCCAGCACCTCGAGCTTACTCCAGTGATAAAATATGTGATCTCTAAACAGTTGGGGGTTGCCTATTTTGGCATATTTATAGAATGAGATAGTGGTACGAGGTTCGTTACTCGTTTTAATCTTCTCTTTCAGTACTTCCCCATTAATAGTATTATGCAATTTCATGTTACACCCTTTTTAATGTGGCTACAAAAGTAGGGCAATCCCCGTAAAAGTTTATGCGGAGCATAGTAGTAGCCTATACGGCAAGCGGTGATGGATTTGAGAATGTGGTGCACCTTAGCTTCATGGAGCCCACTGAAAATGTGGAAACGGTACCTGCAGATGACAGTAAGGCTAAGGCCGATAAGTATCTCAAGGATTATACTGCCGAGTTAGAAAATCTAAGTGAAGCTGAGGTGTTTGTACTCAATGAAGTGAATAATGGGGAGTATGTGAAGTATTACGATGGGAGTGGGCAAATAGAAATAAAGGCTGAAACCAAAAACGGGAAATTTCACAGTGATTTTATAGAGTATTACGAAAATGGGACGGTGCGTAGCGAAGGCAATTACCGCAAAGGACGTAAAACCGGCCGCTGGAAATACTACGATGAGCAAGGAGAACTCACCGAGAAAAGCTGGCAAGGAGTGTAGCCTGCACAAGCGGCTTTTTCAAAGTTTAGTCTTCCGTTTGTCTCTTTTATGTAAAAACGGCTGATTTGAAATCTAAAACCCGTTTTCAATCGTATTACTTTATATGAAGTCATTAACCTACGTCATATTATTGTTTCTGGTAACGGCCTGCAATGCTCAAAGCAATCGTAAGGCGGTGACAGAGACCCAAACCAACATACAAACGAATACTGAAGTGAAATTTAACGTACTTACCGAAGCCGAACAACGCGTAATACTCAACAAAGGAACTGAGTACCCCGGCACAAGCGAATTTACTGATAGTGAGCAGAAAGGAACTTATGTCTGTAAGCAGTGTAACCAACCATTGTACACATCAGACACTAAGTTTAATAGCCATTGTGGTTGGCCGAGTTTTGATGATGAGATAGACGGAGCTGTTACCCGACTCAGAGATGCAGACGGCCGTAGAACAGAAATAGTATGTTCTAATTGCCAAGGACATTTAGGCCACGTTTTTGAGGGTGAAATGATGACGCCTAAGAATACACGTCATTGTGTGAATGGCATCTCGCTCAATTTTGTAGAAGGTGGAGAAGAACTACCGGCCTTAATACCAAACGAACCGATGGACCTTACGGGTATGGATACGGCCACATTTGGGGCAGGATGCTTCTGGTGCGTAGAGGTGCTTTTTGAAAAACTAAAAGGCGTACACCACGTAGAGAGTGGATATGCAGGCGGTAAGATTAAAAATCCAACGTATAAGATGGTGTGCCAAGGCAATACGGGTAGTGTAGAAGTAGCTCAGATCGTCTTTGACCCGAAAATAATAACCTACGAAAAGCTAGTAGATATACTCCTTCATGTGCACGACCCTACCACACTCAATCAGCAAGGAGCAGATAAAGGCACGCAGTATCGTTCGGTGGTTTTTTATCACAATGACGACCAGAAAGCGATAGCCCAACGGGTAATGCAACGAGTAGATGCCAGTGACCTATGGAGCGACCCCATAGTGACGGCTATAGAGCCTATCAACAATTATAGTACTGCTGAGCAGTATCATCAGAATTACTACAACTTAAACAAAGAGACAAATGGATACTGCAATGCAGTAATAGGGCCTAAGGTGGCTAAGTTTCAGTTGAAATATAAGAACTTGATAAAGGAGTGATGTCCTTTTTTGATTAATTGGTTAGTTAGGATCCCTCGCCGTAAGGCGGGGGATTTTTTTTTGGTTTTTTAATACAATTCAATTGAACAATAGAATGACGCATATATCTTGTTTCTTTCCAAATCTTACATCGTTAAAAAAATGACCATAACTACGGCTATGCTAATTTTTTCTGCCTTGTAATCTTAGAAAATGCTCGTAGAGAAGGAGGTAGATATAACCAAGCTGAATGAAGAGATAAACCTACTGTACGTGGCTGTAACGCGTGCACGCAATCATCTGTATGTACCCGAGAGCCTGGTGCCTGAGGGTGTAGTGCCTACGCCTTCGTTGCATATCCTAAAGACAGAGGAGACAGAGGAGCATAATACCTCACGTAGCCAAACTGTTTAAGCCGTAAAAAGTTATCTGAAAGAAAAAACGGGAAATACGATTGCCCGAGAAAACAATAAACAGGCCTATCAAAAATGGACCCCAGAGCGTGATTATAGAGCTATTGCAAATGGCTGATGAGTGAATCCCCACTCGGGTTATCGCGGAGCATTTTCAAAGTACCACTGGAGCCATACGTTCACGACTCAAAAACCTTAATGATTGGTAAAAGCGAGACTATCGCTTGCTTATCTTATTGTTGGTGATAGTACGCTGTCGGGTGCATTTGTGTCTACCCTCTACCCAGCCTCGTAGTTTGTTATGCTTAGTGGTACGACCTTGTACGCGTTTACGCCACATTCTAAAGCTGCTGGGTTTCATCTCCCGTCGCATAAGGTTTATGACTTCCTTTTCTGTAAGTCCGAATTGTAGCTTTATGGTGTCAAAACTCGTGCGGTCTTCCCACGCCATTTCTATAACCCTATTGATATCTTGAGGCGGTAGTTGCATCTCATATAAAACCCTCATACAGCTATTTCGTTTGCCAAATTATTTGTGACAGAATAATACTATATTTGATTTTGATATTTATGAGTAGAATTTTTGGACTTATTACACTATTTGGTGGGTTGGCGTTTCTTTACTTTTTGCAAAGTGCAAGTACTATAGGCGACAAGCCTCTTCCCCCCTTGGGTAATTTTTTGAATCCATACAGCGGTATATGGCAAAATGCCGAACCAGAGGATAGCTACACCGATTTGGAGCTTGCCAGTGATTCTATTAGCGATGATGTACGGATCGTTTTTGATGAGCGAATGGTACCGCACATTTATGCTCAAAATCTAAAAGATGCACTCTTCGCTCAGGGATATGTAGAAGCCTATCACCGTTTGTTTCAGATGGATTTGAGTACGCGGTCTCCAGATGGTAGACTTTCTGAGATTTTGGGCGAGAATCTATTGGCCTACGATCAAAAGCAACGTAGGCTGGGATTAAGCTACGCAGCAGATAATGCGGTGAAGAGTTGGGAAAAATTCCCGGAGCTTTTAACTAATATTGATGCCTACGCTGCAGGGATTAATTATTATATCAATCAGCTAGAGCCAGCAGACTATCCTATGGAGTATAAACTGCTTGACTTCGCTCCGCAACAATGGACTAACAGGCATTGTGCCTTATTACTCAAGGCTATGAGCCAAACTCTTGCCGGCTATGAGGAGGATGTAGAGATGAGCAATGCTCTCAAACTATTTGGCGAAAAAGATTTTAAAACCATCTATCCCTACTATAATCCAAAAGATGTGCCGGTGATAGAAGGACCTTACACTCCAGTAGACTATACCCAAGTGAGTGCATTAGCCAATGCCGAATTAAGTGCGTACTTGCCACGCTTAGATCGCCCTCGCTCTCCAGATGGAGTAGGAAGTAACAATTGGGCTATAAACGGCAGTAAAAGTGAAACGGGTAGGCCTATTCTCGCAAATGATCCGCATCTCCCACTTTCGTTGCCGAGTACGTGGTATGAAATTGCCATCACCACACCAGATTTTTCGGCACACGGGGTTACGTTACTTGGTATGCCTGGCATTATGATAGGTTTTAATGAGCATATCGCTTGGGGAGAGACCAATGTAGGTCATGATGTAATGGATTATTACTCGGTACAATGGACCGATAGTACCAAAACGTACTATATGTTAGATGGCAAAAAGACCGCCGCCGACTTAAAAATAGAAACCTACAAGGTAAAAGGAGTAGGAGAGGTGCACGATACCGTAAGATACACTCATTGGGGTCCTGTTGTAGAAGATGAAACCAATCTGGCTCTCAGATGGTTGGTGCACGATGGTGCTGCTACCCCAGAGTTTATGTCGTTTGTGGATGGCATGGGGTGTACAACATATGCTGAATATCTTGACGCCACGGGTTCTTTTCAGTCTCCAGCTCAAAACTTTATATATGCCGATAATAGTGGAGATATAGGACTCCGAATTAACGGCAAACTTCCCATCAAAAGAAAAGGACAAGGGGTGACCGTAACAGATGGTAGCTCTAAGGCTAATGGTTGGCAAGGGTTCATACCTCGTAATGAAAATCCACAAGAATATAATCCTGCTCGCGGGTATGTAAGTAGCTCTAATCAATGGAGTACGTCACCTAATTACCCTTATTTTTATAATGGCAGATTCGAAGGTTATAGAGGTAGGATGGCCAACAGATTTCTCTCTCAGGATGATACTTTTGGCGTAGCCGAAATGAAAGCCCTACAACTTAATAATTATAGCATAGAGGCAGAGGAGGCTCTGGCAGTAATGTTACCCTTACTGGATAGCGTAAATAGAAAGAGGGCAAGAACTCTCACAGAATGGAACTTTGAGTATAACGCGGCTTCTAAAGCGGCACCGCTATTTGACGAGTGGTACACATCCTTTGAGCGGTTGCTCTGGGATGAAGTGTATGGTAGAAAGGATGTAGATCTGCCCGTACCACATACTTGGGTTACTATAAACCTTATCGGTAAGTACCCGCAGCATAAGTATTACGACATACAATCTACTTCCGTCAGAGAAACACTAAAGGACATAGTAAATCTATCTTTTGTTCAAGTGATTAACAACCCACAAATGACGCTAGGCAAGGCCAAAAAAGCGTACATCCCTCATCTTACACGTTTGCCTGCATTGTCTTCTGACACATTAAATATTGGCGGGACCAAACGTGCATTAAATGCGATGCGACAAACCGTGGGGCCAAGCTGGCGGATGGTGGTAGCCCTAGGTGATGAGCCAGAAGCTTACGGTGTGTATCCAGGAGGACAAAGCGGTAATCCAGCAAGTGCGTATTATTCCAACCAGATAGAAACTTGGGCTAAGGGGAGCTATAATAAGATACCTCTTGCTACCCAACCAGAAAAAATATCCAACCCGATTTTTAACATTACCATATCCAATGAAAAATAGTCTCGTCTTTATATTACTCTTCGTAGGCACGGTAATCGGCTCTATATTTTTACCATGGTGGATAGTAGCACCATCGGCTCTCATATTCACTTATTTTTCACGAACCACAGCCTTAGCAGGCTTCTTCATTCCATTGTTAGCAGTATTTTTAGCTTGGCTTGCTAGTATCTTTTTTTATGACGATGGAGCTATACGAGAGATATTGGGCAAATTGTTTCAAGTGCATGCCTTACTTACGCCGTTTATCGCGGCATTGGTAGGTGGTCTGGTATCGGGCTTATTTGGATTGGCAGGTGCTCTGCTGGCCAATAACCGAAGGTAAGAGGTATGATGCTAGAGGTACTTAGATGCCTCTCTTATGCTCAGAGGCTGCAAGGTGTAATGTGCTAAGAATGTGCTTACCCATGCTGCATTATACTTGGAGTATTGACGCAAAGCCCATCCTATGGCTTTTTTGATGAAAAATTCAGTGTCGTCCGCGTGCGGCAAGATACATTGGGTTAATAGCTGAGTATCTACTTCATCTTTGTATTTTAGCTGAAATATAATGCTTGTTCTCACGAGCCACATATTAGGACTTTTGTTCCAAGCAAGGATTACTTCTTCTTGGTGCTCTGGCCATTTCTTAAAGTATTGACCTACTACATTGCTGGCCAAAAAATCTATGGTGTCCCACCAGCTATTTGTTGTGAGAAACCACTCCAAGTCCTCAATGAGTTCAACACGCCATTGTTTTTTACTTCGCAATAAAAGTTCTTGAGCCACGTAGTGTGCCTCGCGATAGGGTGTGGTCCATAGTTGCTTTGCAAGGCTTACGGGGTCTTCAGATAATCCGTGTTCGGCGTATATTTCTTTGCAAATTTGTCTTCGGATAGGGCTTGGAACACCGTAAAAGGAAAACTTATCCTTCATATATGCCTTCATTTTGGTGGCGTTATCAAGGTTAGATTTTGCTGAAAGTCTGGAAGTGATTTCGTTGAAGTAAAATTCAGAGGACAACATTTTGATAATAAATAAACTATGTTAATGCTGATGGCAATCCTAGTAAACGTGAAATACCAATTAGGTGCGGTAAGCCTAATTACTTAGGATTAACCGCAGCACGTATACTGAACACGTGTGAGTAGTTTGCGGTACTTTGGTCGCCTATATCACTAAGGGCATAGTCTATCATAAGATTATTGAGTTTTAGCCCAAGACCTATGTTTGGCATAAATGTCCATTGTTGTTCGTAGTTGAGGTCTTTTTCTTGCTGAAAATTCCCTACTCCCCCACGTAGATAGATAATGTCCTTATAACTTGCCTCGATTCCCATATGGGGGTCTCCACTTATAATGTCTGTTTTCAGTAGCGTGTTTCTTCTACCATCGGTGTTTAGATCCACGTTTATCTCCGTAAGCAGACTAAAGTCTTGGGTGAAGTCAATTTTCTTAGCAGCACCCAATATAACTTTTGGCAAGGTAAGCTCTAGTGAATTAATAGGCACTTCGTTATTTGTGCTTCTAAAAACAGCCTCTTCTGCCTCGGTAAAGTTGAACTGCCACGCATTAAATGTAGTTGTGATATCTCTACCTATCACAGCAAAAGACCAATTATTATCTGTTTGATAGCGAGCACTAGCGTCTATACCAAACCCCCAAGCAGTGGTAAACTCTCCTGCTCTTCGATGTACCACCTTAGCACTGCCGCCAAAACTAAGACCATCTATGGATGATTTTTGAGCATAGCTTACAAAAAAACCATAGTCAACTGCACTAAACTCTTTGACTCTGTCATAGTTTATTTGTCCATTGCGTATAAGATCCAATGTGTTTGGAATGCCGTCTACACCAAATCGCACCATTGCAAAACTTAGAGCTGCATTGTCTTTTATTTTAGTCCCTAGAGCCACATAATCATAATTGGCTAAGCCATTCAGGTAATTGCTATGCATCACACTGATTTGTAATTTGTCTTCTTGGTTTACTAAGCCAGCAGGATTCCAAAATCCTGCGGTGACATCGTCGGCAGAAGCAACTACCGTATTTGACATACCGAATGCTCTGGCTCCTACACCGATTGACAAAAACTCATTACTGTATTTAGGAGTAGACTGAGCTAATGTTTCTGTTGTGGTAAGGCACAGTATCAGTGCCGTTATGACCACATACGTAGTGTAGAAAAATCTCATCGGATAAGTTAGTTATAATAGCTGTATTTCTAAAGCATCAATAGAACGCTCCAGTTCAGGTTCTATTGTCTCACAAATGTCAATTAATAACTGACGCTGATCATCCGTAAGTTCTATCATATCTAAGTGACGACAAACTCCCTCTACAGCTGCTACTACATTTTCCAAGCTTGTGTAGCTTCTTAGGAAACCAGCTTTCATAAATCTACGGTGCTGCCCTTTCCATAGTTCGTCATCTTGCAAGCCTGCATATCGCATAAATTTAAGAATCCAGTCCATCTCTACACTGTCTACCATATTATAGAAATCATCAGCAAGGGTAGGGTTTTTGTCCAATAATATCTTGTCGAGCAATACCTCTACCATGATATGAGTGATGAAATAGTCGCGATTGATATCCTTATCGCCACTCTCACGTATCATGTCTGTGGCCTTGTTGGTAAGGTTAACAAAAGTCATCCAGTTGTGAAACTTACGGTCACTGGCGAAGTGCTTGTTTGTGCCGTCATTCATACTCGCTATCTCCTTGGTAGTGAAGGTGATATTCTTGTATGGATTAATACGTAACTTAGGGATATGTGCTCTCGCCAAATCGGGTAGTATCAAACCTATGTTGTAATACTTATTATCTTCATCCTGATCAAAGTAGTAATGACTTAAATAATTCATTAATGCAAAGAAAATGAAATGTAACCAATAAATAGCAAGGTTTTGGGTAAGGCGTTATATTTACTGCACTATCGGAGCTGTCTAGGTGGTTAGGTTTTTTTAAGATTGGTGTGGTTCGCCTAATGATTAGCTGTTAAGACGTTGCTCCAGAGGAGCATTATGTTGGTCGTACTAAAAGAGTGGGAGTGGTAAAAACCTCGTAAGGATGATATTTTTTTCAATGGCCGAATATCCTTCTGCTAGGATTAGTGAATTCATCATATAAACAAATCTTCCATTCAGCACTTTATACGGCATAGGTAAACACAGCCGATGATTTATCCCTTCGTAATGAATTTACTCAATATCTAATGGGAGCAATATGATATTTTTTGGAGTATAGAATTCCGGTGAGGGTAAGATTCATATTACCTCTTAAAAATCCTACTTTCGCATCCTTGAAAAGTGCAACCAAAACATCAGACAAGCTCGGTACGGCGAGTGTCAAGAGTCTACTGATTCAACAATCTTTGCCAGCGGCATTTGGGTTTTTGGTGATGTCGGTGTACCAATTGGTAGATGTTTGGTTTGTAAGTAGATATGCCGAAGGAGAATTGGCAATCGCGGCTATTACGGTGGTATTGCCAATTACGTTTCTTATCTCCTCTTTTGGTATGGCAGTGGGTGTAGGTGGAGCTTCGGTACTGGCTAGAGCATTGGGCGAGGGTAGTCCTGAAAAGGCACAGAAAACATTTAATAATCAGATACTTTTAACCTTAGGTTTTGTGCTCCTTTTTGTACTCATGGGTTATGTTTTTCAAACGCAATTACTCACACTCTTCGGGGCTAATACCGAAATAATGCCCTATGCAAAGAAGTATTTTAATATTTTATTACTTGGGTTGCCTTTCTTGGGTTGGGCCATGATGAGTAATAATACCATACGTGCGGAGGGTAAGCCTAAGGTGGCTATGCTCACTATGATTATCCCTGCAGTATCTAATATTGTGCTGGATTATGTCCTCATACTCCAATTTGACATGGGATTAGAAGGAGCTGCTTGGGCTACTACTACGGGGTATATGCTTAGTGGTCTGTATACTTTATGGTTTTTCTTATCAGGCCGCAGTGAGCTTTCTTTTGGTCAAGGACCACTTCGATTGGATTTCCCTATAGTAGGTGAGATTGCTTCTATAGGTTCGATAACCCTTGTACGCCAGAGTATGTTTAGCTTATTGGCTATAGTGCTTTATGGACAGCTAGATAAATGGGGACAGGTGGAGTATGCGGCTACACTGGGAGAGAGTGGAGGCTCTCACGCTATTGCTATTTACGGATTGATACGAGGATTTACCCTTTTTGTCGCATTCCCAATCATTGGGATTATGCAGGGGCTTATGCCTATCGTAAGTTATAATTACGGAGCCAATAATGGTGAACGCGTAAAGGAAGGAGTTTGGCTTGCGATGCAATGGACTACAGTTATATCACTGCTGCTACTAAGCGTTATCGTTATTTTCCCAGAAGAGCTTATTGGTATATTCACTGAGGATAAAGATTTATTAGCACACACACCAAGGGTATTGCAACTTATATTTGTATCGTTACCTGTGATGGGTATCGGTTTTATAGGTGGAGCCTACTTTCAAGCGGTGGGCAAACCGATACCAGCGTTGGTCCTTACCCTTGCTCGTCAAGGATTATTTATGATTCCGCTTATGTTTATCCTTTCTTCTGTAGTGGGGTTAGATGGTGTTTGGGCATCTCTTCCGGCCGGTGAAATACTAGCAGGTATATGGGCCGCCATGTGGTTGTATCAGGAGGTGAGTAAGTTGAAGGATAGAAAATCAGAATCTACAGAAATAGATACAATCGGTACGTAAAACTGGACTATTCAACTTGGTTTTTGCATTTAGAAGGCGAGTATTCCTTAGATGAAAAAATCAAGATAACTGCCTGTTTACTATTCCTAGACTAGTTTTTTTTTAAGTTTTGGGGTCGTATATCTAAGACTTGGCATTCCAATTGAATTAATTAGGGTAACAAATTTTATATATGAATCCATTGTATAAATTATTTCCTTTTTTGCTTGTATTTACACTTATTGTCGGATGCCAAAAGGAGCCCCTCGGTCCGGCCAACTTAGTTATAAGTGATGTTCACTTTACAGAGACCTACAGCAGTGTTTACTTAGATGTCCCTGGTGGTTCCTGTCAGCCTGATAATCCTAATTTTCATCCTAATAAACCAGAAACGTGGACCGGAAACATGGCTCAATACGTGAAGCACTTTCGTGGGTACACAGCAACCTACAATATTGAAAACATTGGTCCCGGAATAGCTTACGACACAGAGATCGACATCATCTTCATATTCAAAAATGGCGAAGAGGAGATCAAAACTGGTAAGATTGGTAATCTACAACCAGATAGGACTTATAAGTCCTCTGCGAGTATAAATTCTATAAATAATGAATTAGAAGAATGCTATGGTGAAGCTTACTGGTTTGACGAATAGTATAGTCAATATTTCCTCTAAAAGGAGAGGCTAAATTTGTCTAATTGTATTGCCAATAGGCCAACAGTACTCTGTTTCTTAGTTTAAATATCAAAAGCCTCCTCGATAATTGCTTTTTGCTCTTTCTTGTGTACAGATGCATAACCTGTTGCTGGGCTGGCACTGCTTCTACGTGTTATTTCTTTGAACCCACGAGCCCAATCATAACGTAAGATATGCATCCACGCTCCCATATTTTTAGGCTCCTCTTGTACCCAGCAGAATTCTGCTTTTGGATACTTTTTCATAAGATTCTCCATTTGCTTCTCAGGCATAGGGTATATTTGCTCTAATCTTACAACGGCTACATCCTTGCGGTTGTCCGCTTGTTGTTTTTCAAGTAGGTCGTAATATATTTTACCAGTACACAGGTTCACACGTTTTACCTTTTTGGTGTCTACGTAGCTGTCGTCTATCAATTCTTGGAAAGAGCCCTCTGTAAATTCAGATGTAGCACTCACGCACTTCGGATGACGTAATAAGCTCTTAGGACTCATTACTATCATTGGTTTTCTGAAGTCGCGATGGATCTGACGACGCAATGCGTGAAAGAAATTAGCCGGTGTAGTGATATTCATCACCTGCATATTGCCCATAGCACAAAGCTGTAAGTAACGCTCTAGTCGAGCACTACTATGTTCGGGTCCTTGTCCTTCGTATCCGTGAGGCAATAGCATTACAAGCCCACTATATCTACCCCATTTGGTTTCGCCACTAGCGATAAATTGATCTATAGTCACTTGGCATCCGTTAGAGAAATCACCAAATTGTGCTTCCCATATCGTAAGTCCTTGTGGATTGCTCATAGAGTAACCATATTCAAATCCAAGAACAGCATACTCGGATAGTAATGAGTTGTATACCTCGAATTTCTCTTGTTTGTCGCTGATATGATTCAATGGTACATACTTGCCAGCACCGTTCTCCATATTCACTACCGAATGGCGGTGAGAGAAGGTTCCTCGCTCTACATCCTGACCGCTAATACGAACACCGTGTCCCTCTTGCAGAAGCGTTCCGTAGGCTAATGATTCGCCCATAGCCCAATCGTATACACCGCTAGCAAGCATTTGCTTTCTATCGTTATACAGTTTGGTTACTTTACGTATAGGTGTATGATTTTCAGGTATATCGGTAATAGCCTTAGCTACGGTTTCGAGTGTTTTTTTGGTAACCGCAGTTTTGGTAGGCACCTCAAAGTCGGCTTTCGTGCCGCTTTTGAGGTTCATCCACGTATTCTTTGGAAGATTGTTATCCTTTGGTTTTTTGTCTGCACGCACATCCTCTAGGTCCTGCTGTAGCATCGCCTTAAATTCCTTCTCCATTTGCTTAGCAAGATTCGCTTCTATGCTACCCTGTTCACTAAGTTTTCTGGCATATATCTCACGAGGATTAGGGTGTTTGGCTATTGTTTTGTAGAGTACAGGTTGGGTAAACTTAGGCTCGTCCCCTTCGTTATGGCCATACTTACGATAACCTAATATATCTATAAATACATCGGTATTAAACTCCTGACGATATTCTAAAGCCAGTTTTATGGTGTAAATCACTGCCTCTACATCATCGCCATTCACATGAAACACAGGACTCTTAGTCGTCTTAGCTACGTCGGTGCAGTATATCGCCGTACGGGCATCGGTGTAGTTGGTCGTAAATCCAATCTGATTGTTGGTTACCAGATGTAATATACCTCCTACATTGTATCCATCTAGCCCCGCCATTTGTGTAACCTCATATACTATGCCCTGACCTGCGAATGCTGCGTCACCGTGTATGAGTATGGGTGTGATTTTGCTGATGTCGTTATCGTACTGCTTGTCTATTTTTGCTCTAGCTACACCTTGTACTACGGGGTCTACGGCCTCTAGGTGACTAGGGTTCGGACACAGGTTCAATTTCACCTTTTTACCGAGGCTTGTTTCTACCAAACTGGTATAGCCCAAGTGGTATTTTACATCACCTTCAAATACAGATTCCTCATACGCCTTTCCTTCAAACTCATTGAATATTTCAGCATAGCTTTTTTGCATAATGTTGGCGAGCACGTTAAGACGACCTCGGTGTGCCATGCCTATGATAAACTCCTGTACACCGTGGGTAGCACCTAGTTCTATAGCCGAATCTAGTGCAGGTATAAGTGCTTCTAGCCCTTCCAGTGAGAAACGTTTTTGTCCTACGTATTTGGTATGCAGGAAATTTTCAAAGGCTACAGCTTTGTTTAGTTTTGCTAGGGCAAGCTTCTTTTGTTCCAAGGTGAAGTTTGGCGTATTCTTACGCTTTTCCATACGTGTTTGCAGCCACTCTATTTTTTTGGGGTCACCCAGATACATATACTCCGCACCTATGCTTCCGCAATACGTCTGCTCGCAGTGAGCAATTATGTCTTTCAATTTGGCAGGGCCTAAACCTATGGCAACACCTGCGTTGAATTTTTTATCTAAATCTGTTTTGGTAAGACCAAAGTTTTCGATGCTCAAATCAGGTGTGTAGGTTCTACGCTCTCTTACCGGATTGGTTTTAGTAAAAAGGTGGCCACGAGTACGATACCCATTGTTGATTAAGTTTAGGACGTTAATCTCTTTGAGGGCATCCTCACTTACTGCTCCTCCGGCATCATTTAGGCCGAGGTCTCCATAGGCTAGGTCAAAGCCTTCGAAAAAGCGTTGCCAGCTTTCGTCTACCGATGATTTGTCTGCTTTGTATTGTTCGTACATGTGGTCCAGAGAGTCCACGTCTGCGTTGCTGAGATAAGAATGGTTGAGCATCGTTTTAATGTTAACACAAAAATATAAATGTGGTTTACATTGACGGTGTATTTGTTACCTAAAAAAATGAGAGTTTTATACGTGATATAAAGATACGATGATATGCACTGCTGCAGCACTTTCTAAAAGTGGGTATTCTGGCTGAATTGGAGTGTCAAGAATGAACCTCGCGAAACATTTATAACACTGTTATGTAGTCACTTCACTGGTTTCAAAATACGGTAGCTTGCTCCTACTTGGATAATATCTGTTGTGCTATACCCTATTTCACCATAAGCTCCCCAATTGTCATTGAAAAAATACCGCATCCCAAAATGGCCGCCAAGGCTAATCTCAGGTAATGGTATAGATACATTAAGCGTGGAACCTTCCGCTCCGCTAGATATATTTTTCACCTTATTGATACTGAAACCAATTGAGCCTCTTCCATATAAGTCTATCTTCTCACTTCGGTGAAAGTGTGTCAACCCACGACCTCCAAAACTGAATGAACTTACGCGGTATTGCACCGATTGGTTGATGTCAAAGTTGCCTGCGTCTGAGGCACCACCTAGATACTTTTCTAAAAAATAATCAATGTCTAAGTAATCGTTTCTCAGGACATTTCCTACCGAAAATTCTGGTGTGCTTGCTTGTGAAAAACTGAGGTATAGCCCCAGCGATAACTTTCTATCAATGGCGTAACCATAACTAAACGTCATTTGAGGTATGGATCTTCCTTGCTCTATGGCGTTGCTGTAATGACTCAGTGAGTTTATTGTACTAACAGCGATACCTGCAAGATTAGGATAGCCTATATCTGCGTTAAAGAGGTGGTCTCCCTCATTCTAAGGAGCTGGTTTTACATACTCTTGGGCAAAGGAATTAAGTGAAAGAACGAGACATAGTGATAGGATTATTTTATTCATTTCTTTTAAGACGTACAAAAGGATTTAGGTAACTACTTATGGACGAG
>Ga0209138_1002120_pt1 | contig 15630 bp, 17 predicted proteins | sample SaaInl3SG_22_DNA_FD_184645 | JGI IMG/M metagenome (GOLD analysis project Ga0209138, IMG submission 184645) | Marine microbial communities from expanding oxygen minimum zones in the Saanich Inlet - ESP_153SG_22_DNA (SPAdes) (version 2) | ecosystem: Environmental > Aquatic > Marine > Intertidal...
AACGCAATACCCCTTTTTGTTTCCTAAACAAACACCAGATTCTATTTTTTTGGAACGTACACAAGACCCTATTCAAAAGTTGATTCAAAAGTCAGTTGATAGTGTTTTTAATGATTTTCAAAAGACTGAAGCGGAGTTAATAGCGTTTTACAAACGCCTAAAATATTATAATCCATCATTAAAAAAACCACGTGTCATAACAGTTTTTTCAGATGTTGATTACCGGAACAAAGTTATCGTAACAGACTCAATAGTTTTAATTAGTATTGATAATTATTTGGGTGCTGATCATGAGTTTTATGAAAGCTTTTATGCTTATATTCGGAAAAATTTAAAGAGGGATCAAATAGTGATGGACCTTGCTGATGCTTATGCAACTCGTTTAATAAATCAACCCAGGCGAAAGACCTTTTTAGAAGAAATGATATATCATGGTAAAAAATTATATCTAAAAGATCTTTGGGTGTCGATGGCAGAGGATAATGCAAAAATTGGCTACACCAATGATGAGCTCTTATGGGCCATTGACAATGAGTTTTATATATGGCAATATTTTATAGAAAACGAATTATTGTACAGCACAGACACCAAGCTTGTTGGACGTTTTATTGCGCCAGCACCATTTTCACGTTTCAATTTGGAGCTCGATAGTGAATCTCCTGGGGCATTGGGGCAATATATTGGTTGGCAAATTGTACGATCCTACATGAAAAATAATCCTTCTTCATTACTGCAAATGCTTCAAATGAATGCACAAACACTATTTAATAAAGCAAAATATAAACCAAAAAAATAATGGCTAAAGTACACACTTCAAAAATTGAATTGAATGTAGAATTGGACGAAAATCGCATACCAGAAAAATTATCTTGGACAGCGCAGGATGGTGGGATTTCAAATGCTGAGGCCAAGGCTATTTTTCTTTCTGTATGGGATCCAAAAGCACAAGAGTCTTTACGCATCGATTTGTGGACCAAAGACATGCCTGTAGATGAGATGAAACTATTTTTTCATCAAACACTTACAGCCATGAGCGATACTTTTATGCGTGCTACACAAGACGAAAAAATGACCGCAACCATGAAAGATTTTTGCCACTATTTTGCAGAAAAATTAGAGCTAAACAAATAAAAATGTTTACCACACATTAAGACGATTTGCGTCGAGTTTTAAGAAAATAAAAACTAAAATTGTAAAAGCTAAAAGCCCTGAACCACCATAACTAAAAAAGGGTAGTGGTATCCCTATTGTTGGAATGAGTCCCATAACCATTCCAATATTGATCAGAAAATGAACAAAAATGATAGAAGCTACACCATAGCCATAGGCTCTGCTAAATTGTGATTTGTGTCGTTCTGCTAAAAACAAAATTCTACCAATCAGAACAACAAATAGAATGACCACCGCACTACTGCCTAAAAAGCCCCACTCTTCTGCAACCGTACTAAAAATATAGTCGGTGTGTTGTTCTGGAACAAACTTACCCTTGGTTCGAGTTCCTTCTTTAAATCCTTTCCCAGAGAGTCCACCTGACCGAATAGCTTTTTCAGATTGATTAAGATTGTATGAAATATTACGTCTCATTGTTTTGAGTTTTTTAGGATCTTTTTCAAGACTGAGCCAAACGTCAATACGATCTTTTTGATGTTTTTGAAGTACGTTTTCAAAACTCCATTCTGTTCCAAAACTAAGGCCAGAACATAATATGAGGGTTAATATAGATAGCGTTAATTTTTTCTTTTTTCGTTTGAAAAATAATTGATAAAGCACAATAAGACTTGCGATAATACTTATAACAATTAACGCAGAAAATTTTAGTGTAGCGACAGTAATAACCAAGAGAGATGCGCCAAGTAAAATATATCTTTGAGGAATCCCTTCTCTGTAAAATACAAAGATAAGCCCGCCAAAAACCAGAGTACTTCCAGCATCATTTTGCAATAAAATTAAAATGGCTGGAACAATCACAATAAGTGCTGCACGAAGCTGATCTTTATTGTCTTTTATGTTTGTTTGAAGGTCACTTATGTATTTTGCTAATCCAAGAGCTGTTGCAAATTTCGCAAATTCGCTTGGCTGCAATGTGGCTCCGCCAATATCATACCATGACATCGCACCATTGACCTTTTTCCCAAATAAAAAAAGACCAAACAGAGCAATCATAGATAATAAGTAGATAATACTTGCAAATCGCTCATAAAACTTTGCATCAATTGATAAGATTAGAACAATCGAAATTAGTGACAAACCAATAAATACAGATTGTTTTCCATAGGGTTCACTGAGGTTAAAATATGAAATTAAAGTACCATCTGATGAGGCCGATAAAATATTAAAATAGCCAAATACAACAAGTATCAAATAAATTAAAACGACCATCCAATCCAGCTGAAAACTTTTTGCTCTGTTGAGGTTCATTATTTGTTAATTTTAAATGGTTTACCGCTATAGGGTTTTAAGTATTCGTCTAGCAAGCTTTTGTTTAATACAAGTTGTTCCATGTGTTTTAAACTGACTTCACCACTTAAGTATTTTTCTATCATTAAGCTCGCAATTCGGCCAGCCCAACGTGCACCATAATAGCCATTTTCTACCAGTACGGCAATGGCAATTTTCGGATTATCTTTTGGGGCAAATGCAACAAAAATAGAGTGGTCTGTAAGTTGTGTTTTAACGCCATCAATTTTTGTGAAGTTTTCTGCTGTTCCAGTTTTTCCACAAATTTCAATTCCTGGAACTTTCAAAAAGCTTGCTGTACCATTGGTATAAACGCTGTGCATTCCTTCAATGACAGGGTCAAAATGAGAAGGATCTATAGAAGTTTTCTTTTGAGTTGTGAAATTTTTATTAATACCCTCTCCTTCAATAGATTTAATAATATGTGGGGTGTAATAATAGCCTTTATTGGCGATAGCAGCGGTCATGTTGGCCAGTTGTATGGGTGTTACCAATATTTCTCCTTGACCAATTGAATTGGATAAAATTGTAGTTGCACCCCATTTGAAATCTGGGTACCACGAATCGTAATAAGCTCCGTTTGGAATATTTCCTTTTTTTCCTACCGATAGGTCGTTACCAAGAAAATCGCCCAGTCCAAAACTTTTAATATGATCACTCCAAATGTCCATACCCTTTGATGCGTTTGTGTATTTGTCAATGGTTTTTCTAAAAGCCATAGCAAAGTATGAATTACAAGAATTGCTGATACCAGATAACAAATTTCTGTACCCACCTCCACAATGGCATTTCATTATACGTCTATTTTTGCCATAAATATATTTTTCAGTACAATAAATAGTCTCATTTGTGGTAATCGTATTTTCTTGCAAAGCCGTAAGTGCTACTAAAGTTTTAAAGGGCGAGCCAGGAACATGCATTCGAATAAGTGCTTTGTCAAATAGGGGTCTATAAATGGAATCCCTAAAGAGCTTGGTATAATTTTTAGAGCGTTCTCTACCTACCAAAAGAGCAGGGTTGTAGGTTGGTGCAGAGACAATAGCTAGTAAGTCGCCAGAAGAAGGCTCAATAGCAACGATACCTCCCATTTTATTTTCCATCAATCGTTCTCCATATTCTTGAAGCGTTGCATCAATTGTGATTTTAATATTTTTACCAGGAATTGGAAGCGTGTCAAATTGTCCATCTTTATACGAACCAATATCTCTATTGTAGATATCTTTTTGAATGTACTTTACGCCTTTCTCACCACGTAGTTCTTTTTCATAAGATTTTTCAACTCCTTGCTTTCCAATCAAATCCCCCAATTTATAATATCCATCTTTCGACATATTATCGGGATTGACTTCTGCAATGTAGCCCAAAACGTTGGCGCCAATTTCTGTTTGATAGTCTCTAACCGCTCTTTTTTGCACATAAAATCCTTTAAATTTACGAAGTTTTTCAGATAGAAAAGCATAATCCTCTTTAGAAAGGTGTGCTAAAAATATTGAGGGTAGTCGAGGAGAGTAGCGTTTTGCACGATAATAAGAGTTTAAAAATTGAGCTTTATTAATATTTAACAAGTTACAAAACATAACTGTGTCTAGTGCCTCAACTTCTCTTGGCACTACTACAACGTCGTAAGTGGGTTGATTAGCTACAAGTAATTTTCCATTGCGGTCATAAATATATCCTCGCTTTGGATATTGATAAATTTTCCGAATAGCATTATCGTTTTCAAGGCTGTTTGGCTGGTCTTGATAGACTTGCAAATAAAATAATCGACTAACAAAAATGACACCTGTTAAAACAACAAGTCCTAAAAGTAGTAATTTTCTCATTTTTCTTTTTGGCTAAAAAGTGTTTGCAACGCAAAAGTTATAAAAAGAGTAAAAACTCCTGAGCTTATAGCCCATGAAAAAATGAGGTTTAGTTTTGAACCATCAAAGACAACAAAGGAAAACAGAATCAAATGATGAATAAGGATTAGCAATGTAAAATAGACGATACGTTGTAATATTTCAGAATCACTAAATTTAACAGCCTGATACTCATAGGCAGCACCAAAAGAGAATTTTAAGAAAAGTGGTCGTATGTATGCGATTGTTACTGCTGCTGCTGCGTGTGCACCGCCTGAATCAAGGAACATATCGATAATTAATCCTAGACAGAAACTAAGAAATATAAAGCTAACCCTATTATTTTTAACGGGATATAATAAAATGAATAAAATATAAATGTAGGGATTGATGTCACCAATGAAATTCATTTGATTACATATAAATACTTGAAGTAAGACGAGCAATACAAATCGAACTATATTTGAAAACAATAGACTATTCATTGACTGGATTTAATTTTTGTAGTTCATCAAAGTCTAAATTTTCAATCACATGGACATGACGTAAATTAGTCATATCATTAAATAATTGAACATTAATAACATACAAGTCTTTGGTGTCATTTAATTCAAACGATTTTACAGTTCCAATAGGGATGTTTTCTGGAAAAATATAAGAAAATCCACTTGTAACAACAGTGTCACCAACTGCTATAACTGCCAAATCTTGTATGTCGTTAAGTTGAACACTATTGTGGCTAACACCGTCCCAGCCTAAAGTTCCAAAATGATTGCTTTGTTTGAGCTTTGCATTGATTTTACTTTTTGTATTTAAAACAGAAAGTACACGTGCATATTTTGATGAGGTCTGATCTATTATCCCAACAATACCCTTTGATGTAATAACCCCAAAATCTTCCTTTATACCACCATTTTCACCTACATTTAGTGTAATATAATTTTCTAAATACTTGTAGCTATTTTTATTCACCAAAGCTGTTGTAAGTTTAAACTTTCTATCAAAATTTAGAGTGTCAATAAATGCTCTTTTTGAGTTAAAAGCTTGTGACTTTAATCGGTTATTTTCGTCAAGCAGTAGGGCGTTTTCTTTTTTAAGATTGAAATAGTTTCCAATGGCTGAAAAAACCCCTTGGATACTTCCCGAAATATGATTTGATGAGTTGAGAAACTTACTTTTATGATAATCATGTGATTGAGTGGTAATAGCAGATGCAACAAAAAACAAAATTAAAAACAAGATTGTGGTTCTGTTTTTAAAGAAGAAATTTAAGAGTTGCTGCATGACTTAATAACTATTTAATCAAGACACTCTTATACTTTACGATATTTTTTAGAACAATTCCTGTTCCTCGAACAACAGCTCTAAGCGGGTCCTCGGCTATGTAGACGGGGAGGTCTGTTTTTTGAGATAATCGTTTGTCCAATCCTCGGAGCATAGACCCACCACCGGCAAGATATATTCCAGTATTATATATATCTGCAGCCAGTTCAGGAGGTGTTTGCGAGAGTGTTTCCATAACAGAATCTTCAATTCTAAGTATAGATTTGTCCAATGCTTTTGCTATTTCGCGATGCGAAATCTGTACTTGTTTTGGTTTTCCAGTAAGCAAATCACGACCTTGAACATTCATTTCATCTGGTGGAAGTTCTAAGTTTTCTGTAGCAGCACCAATTTGAATTTTGATTTTTTCTGCAGTTCGATCACCAACATATAAATTGTGTTGTGTGCGCATATAATAAATGATGTCATTAGTAAATACATCACCAGCAACTTTTACAGATTTATCGCATACAATTCCTCCAAGTGCTATAACCGCAATCTCGGTCGTTCCACCACCAATATCTACAATCATATTTCCTTTGGGTTGCATGATATCCACCCCAATTCCAATGGCTGCTGCCATGGGCTCATGAATGAGGTACACTTCTTTGCCATTTACACGTTCGGCAGATTCCTTTACCGCACGCATTTCTACTTCTGTTATACCAGAAGGTATACAAATAACCATTCGCAAAGAGGGGGCAAATAATTTTTTCTTGAGAGCAGGAATACTTTTTATAAACAAACTAATCATTTGCTCAGAGGCATCAAAATCTGCAATTACTCCATCTTTTAGTGGGCGAATTGTTTTGATGTTTTCGTGCGTTTTTCCTTGCATCAGATTGGCTTCTTTTCCAACCGCAATAATTTTTCCAGAAACACGATCTCTAGCAACAATAGAAGGGCTATCAATAACGACTTTATCGTTGTGAATGATCAGTGTATTGGCTGTACCTAAATCAATGGCAATTTCCTCAGTTAAGAAATCAAAAAATCCCATAGGAAGTAAAAATTATGTTGGTGTTAAAAAAAATATGCTTATGTGTAAATGTACTAAAAATAAATTTTAGTCAATCCTCAAAAAAGTATTTTTTTAATGCTTAAAGTGACGTGTTTTTGTAAATACCATTGCCACCTTATTCTCATTGCAATACTTAATACTCAATTCATCTTTTATTGATCCTCCTGGTTGGATTACTGCCGTAATTCCTGCATTTTGTGCAATTTCAACACAATCTGGGAATGGAAAAAATGCATCACTAGCCATAACGGCTCCTTTCAGGTCAAAATCAAAAGAGTTAGCTTTGTGAATGGCTTGATTTAGTGCATCAACGCGGCTAGTTTGACCTGTTCCGCTTGCACATAATTGTTTGTTTTTTGCCAAAACAATTGTGTTGGATTTTGTGTGTTTACAAAGTTTTGATGCAAAAATTAAATCTTCAATTTCTTTTTCTGTTGGGCTAAGTGTGGTAGCCGTTTCAAGCATTTCTTCAGAATCTGTAATGTTGTCTTTGTCTTGTACCAAATAACCATTAAGACAAGTTCTCACGGAATTTTTAGGTAATTCTGTTAATTTTTGAATCAGTAAAATTCTATTCTTTTTACCTTTCAAAAGTTCTAGAGCTTCAGTACTAAAACTTGGTGCAATAACAACTTCACAAAATAACTTGTGCACTTCCTCTGCAGTTGCCAAATCAAGTTCTGTATTGCAAATTAGAACTCCGCCAAATGCAGAAACAGGGTCACCTGCTAGTGCATCAACATAAGCTTGGTGCAGTGTTTCTCTTTGCGCCAAGCCACAAGCATTGTTGTGTTTTAGAATGGCAAAAGTTGGCGCTTCGTTCAAGAATTCATTCATCAAATTTATAGCAGCATCTACGTCTAGTAAATTGTTGTAGCTCAACTCTTTACCGTGTAATTTATCAAACATTTGATCAAAATCTCCAAAGAAAAATCCTTGTTGATGAGGATTTTCGCCATAGCGCAGTGTTTTGCCGTTTTGTTCGCTTAGTTTTAAAACAATTTCTTCATTATTTTTATTGAAATAATTAAAAATCGCACTGTCATAATGCGATGAAATATTGAATGATTTTGCAGCAAATCGTTGGCGGTCTTCGTAAGAAATAGAACCATTATCTTTTGTAATCAAATCTAGAAGTTCCGCATAATCATCAACAGATGAAACACACATTACGTCTTTGAAGTTTTTGGCTGCAGCGCGAATCAATGAAATTCCGCCAATATCAATTTTTTCGATGATATCTTGGTGACTTGCACCAGACGCTACAGTTTTTTCAAAGGGATAAAGGTCCACAATAACTAGGTCAATTTGTGGAATATTGAAGCTGTTCATTTCTTCAACATCAGAGGGATTATTTTGACGGTTCAAAATACCGCCAAAAACTTTGGGGTGTAATGTTTTTACACGTCCGCCCAAAATAGAGGGGTAGTCTGTAACGTCTTCGACTGGAACAACATCAATACCAAGAGCGTTAATAAATTTTTGAGTTCCACCAGTAGAATAAATGGTTACGCCTTGTGCGTTTAATTTTTTTACGATGGGTTCTAAGCCATCTTTACTAAATACTGAAATTAATGCTGAAGATATGGTTTTGTCTTGACTCATTTTTAGTGGAAATTTAAAGCTTCAAAAATAGGAAAATAAACTCCAACTGAAATCTTGATTTTAAGTAAATACGCTATAATTTTTAAACAAAAACAAGAGTTATTAACATCTAAAGCAATGTGGCGACTTTTGCACACACAAATTCTAGAAATTCTTCATCTTTTACAGAAAAGGGGTCTAAGGTGTTAGAATCAATATCAATCTGACCAATATTCTTGCCATCAACAAAAATTGGAATTACAATTTCAGATTTAACCGTAATGCTACAGGCAATATAATTGTCTTGTGCTTTGACGTCTGGCACTACAAAATTTTGGTTACTCACGGCCACTTGTCCACAAATCCCTTTTCCAAAAGGAATAATGGTATGATCTGTTGGTGCACCAGCATAGGGCCCTAGTTTGAGTTCGTTTTTATTACCATTTTTAAAATAAAAACCTACCCAATCGTAATGAGATACTTCTGATTTTAGGAGTTTGCAAATGTGTTGTAGGGTGTCTTCTCTATTTTTGGATCCCTTTATGTATTGGTTTATTTTAGGTTTTAAATGTTCGAACGACATGAATTAATTTTTGGTAAAAGTAAAAAATTAAAAACAGGAATAGGTTGTCGTAAAACAAATAATATTAGATTTTTCACAAATAATCTAGCGGACTTTTTATGTTTTTTGAAACTTTAGTAACATGGGTGTAAAGTTCTGTGGTCTTGATGGATTTATGCCCAAGTAACTCTTGTAAACACCTAATGTTAATTCCATTTTCCAGCTGGTGTGTGGCATAGGAGTGGCGCAGTATGTGCGGAGTTACTGTTTTTTGGATACGTGCTTTTTGAGTGTAATTTTTTATAAAATTTTGTATGCTTTTTGTGGAATATTTTCCGCCTTTTTGGCCTTCAAAAAGATAGTCTTTTGGGCGATACGCAATATAATATTTTCGAAGGCCATCGAGTAAGGTTTTTGGTAATGGCAATGCACGGTCTTTTTTGCCTTTGGATGACCGTACCATAAGACGCATAGCATCAGAATCTATATCTTGGATTTTTAGCGATATAACTTCAGATACCCGCAGACCACAACCATAGAGAAATTTTATAATGCATAAATGTTTAAGGTTGCTACAATGATGTAATAGTTTTTTCACTTCAGTTTCCGTTAAGTATTTGGGAAGTGGTTTGGCTTTGCGTTTGGGATAAAGTAAAGACAAATCCAGTTTGCGGCTATGATACAGCATATAAAACTTGTTGATACTGGACAAAATTTGCCTTTGATAGACTGCACTAATGTTATGTTTATCTTGAAGATGATAAATGAAATCTTGGATTTGGGCTTGGGTAATATGCTCCAATTCATGGGGGTCAAAGGCTTTAAGAAACTTAGCCAAGGCATTTTTATAGGTTTTTATGCTGGAGGGTGCATAGTGTTGGAGCCGCAGTTTTATAGCAAAATCCGATAATAGGTTGTTGGTGTTGGGGCACATAACATTCGCTTTAGGTAAATCGATATATGATATAAATATAATATAAATTATTCATTTTCAAAATAGTAGTGATTACCACCTAAAATTGATATACGAAACTTATAAAAATTGGATATACGCAATGCGTATATTTACATAGTTAGGTGCAATTAAGGCCAATCTATGAAAACAAAAATTTTAATCGGAATTTTGTTATTATTTACTCAATTTGGGTTTTCTCAAAATTCTTCTAAATCGGAAAACGAAAAAACAGAAATGGAAAAAACACAATTTCTTGGATTAAGAACAACAATCTATAAAGTCGGAGACATAATAGAAGCAAAAAAATGGTATTCTGAAGCGTTTGGAATTGAACCATACTTTGACCAACCTTTTTATGTAGGATTTAATGTTGGTGGATTTGAACTCGGACTTCAGCCAGAAAAAGAACCCGTTGAAAATAAAACTGAAAATGTTGTTACCTATTGGGGAGTAAATGACATTAATGAAACTTATAAAAAACTGATTGAATTAGGAGCAACCGAAAATGAAAAACCGTACAGCGTTGGTGGAGAGATAATGACAGCAACTGTGAAAGACCCTTTTGGAAATATTATCGGAATAATTTATAATCCTGAATTCAAAAAATAACTGCACCTAACACGGTGTATAAAACATAGCTAATAAGTGTTAAACCGAAAGGTTTGTGTATTTTTTGGAAAGTCCGCCAAATTTTTAATTTGGCTTTTAAAAAGAGAAAAATTAAAACAAAATATAAAAATTCGGCTCTGTGTTAATCCGAAAAATTAGTGTCTTTTTGCACGCTACGTTTCATACACAAGACCGTTGTGGAACATTAAAAACATGAGTACACAAACAAACATAGAAGGAATAAAAGCTAATGTTGAAAGAAACCTCTCTGAAGATCTTTCAATTTTATGGAAGGATGATCCGAACGTTCAAAAATGGAATAATCTGGATTCGGAAGAAATCAAGCAACTCGTTAATGAGACCTTTGAATTACTTAACATTTCTATTGAAAAAAACCTGTTAGTCGATTTACCATTTAATTATCTAAATGCCATTACTAATGGTCTTAATAACTTCAATACTCAATTTCAAACTGTTAAAAGTCTTCAACCCAATCAACTTAGAAATCAGCACCACAACCCACTTAATCAGGTAAATTCTATCAATACACAGATTCGAAATAGTGGTTTATTTTCACTAATTAAGCTTAGCCCAAATATCCCAGAAACCGACAAGTTAATTCAAGCACAACTAACGAATATAAACGCAAAGAAGGAAGAACTTGACAAATTAACAACACAAGTTCGAACATTGCTTTCTCCTGCCGTTGCGGATAGATTAAGCACAGCATTTAGTAAAAGGAAACAACAAATATTTTGGCAGAAAATCGGATGGCTCACTTTAGTAATAATAAGCATAAGCACGGCTATTTACTATACTTCAGATGTGACGCAAACAATCTCCGAATTAATCAAACCTAATCAAGACGGAGGTAGCATTGATGAACCAACTACAATCGGAATTATTTGGATTCTTAGACTTCTAATATTGTTCCCTATTTATTATGTGGTATTCTTCTCAATTAAACAATACTCTAAGGAACGTAAATTAGAAGAAGTTTATGCTCATAAATCAGCTATTACTGAAACCCTACCTTCTTATCCAGAATTATTGACTGACAAATCAGTAGGAGATGGAATAACTTCAGAAGCTACTAGTGTGATTTTCTCTCCTGCCGAAAAAGAAACCGAAAAAAATAGCAATTCAAAAAATTATAAAATGGCTGATTTGAAAGAACTAATGGAAATTGCAGCCAAAATCCCAAAGGGAACAGAATAAAAGTTCTACAACACCGTGTATAGTTCATACCCTTCGGGATACGCACCATACACAAACCGTTGGTAGCCATTTGACGGAAACATTGCAGAGAAAATCAGCGGTTCAGAAAAAAGATGTCGAATATTAAAAAAGACAAAAGCCACTCACTTATAAAGAGATTAAACCGAGAGGATTAAAAAAAATTTGGAAATTAGATAACTGCCAATAGGGATAAGCCCTAAATCCACTGCGGAGTAGCAGAAATAATTAAATCTTAAGTTATGAGAAAATTATTTAAAAACAAGAAAGCTATTTTATCATTAATGCTATTAATGTCTGGATTTTCTTCATTTGCAGCAGTTCCTGTTTACTATAATGGAACATTTGCGGGATGGGTATTTGGAGACACTTTAGGAGAGATGTTAAATACTATTCTTGCTATTTTCTTCTAAAAGATTAATCTTTAAAATGGAACCATTTTTAAATGGTTCCATTTTTTTACAAAGCAAAAAAATGAAAAAAATTTTTCTAATAATATTTTTGACAACATTTGTAAGTGTCGTTAAAGCACAAAAATACAAGCTTAATTATAAGCTTATTTATAGTCCTGATACCACTGATATAAAAAAGACGAAGAACGAGCTCTTTACACTTTTTATTGTTGATAGTTTATCAAGATTTGTCTCTAACAAGAAATTGTTAAAAGATTCAATAGCTTTTAAGGCAAAATTTGATAAAAAGTTAGCTTTAGAATTATTGACGAATCAAGAAAAGATACCTAAAAGTGATTTCAAATTTGATATTTTTAAAATTGACAATTCTCAAATTTTAGTTTATGAAGACATTTTCTTTGACAAATATCTTTATGAAGAAAAAATAGAAGAATTTAATAACTGGAAAATCAAACAAGAAACGCTTATAATTAAAGGTATTGAATGTCAAAAAGCGACCTTGAATTATGGGGGTCGTGTCTATGAAGCTTGGTTTACAGACATAATACCTATAAAAAATGGACCATATAAATTTTCAGGATTACCTGGACTGATAATGAAAATTCAGGATACTAATAAAGAATATGTATTTGATTTGGTAAGCATAAAATACTATAAAAGAAATATACTTATTCCGAACAAAGAGGACGTAAAAACGGTAAGTAAAATTGATTTCTTTAAAGCCAGTAAGAACAGATTAAAAAATATAAAACAAAAAGTAAAACATAAGATTATATTATCTGATGATATAAAATCATACTTAAGCAATAGATATAAATCTTTTAACAACCCTATTGAATTGATCACTAATTAACGGCTACCAACAATGTATAAAATAATAGCGGTTTAATCGCTAAAACGAAACAAAGTAAATATAAAAGAGGTCTGTGTTAATCCGAAAAATTAGTGTCTTTTTGCACGCTACGTTTCATACACAAGACCGTTGTACATAATGCTGAAAAAACTGAATTACATATCAATTTTCTTTCTGATTTTAATCAGTATTTCGTGCAAAAACGAAAAAAAAAATAACGGACTGAAATCAAATACGGAATCGGAATTGAAAACTGATTCTCTAAATGGATACAATGAATTGGCAAATCCTGACAAACGAGAAACTTTTACGATTTCAGAATATAATACTGACAACCCTGAAATAGAAAACATAAAACGTCCTGAAAAAACAATCATACGGAATTTAACGATTGACACAACTCAAGCGTTCGGAATTTGGACTCAAGACCCAAATGGACCACACGCTGATTTTTGTTTGACCGCAAAGGATTTTCTTGTGGCTGACTACGATGGCGATGGACATATGCCATACATTTTAGAAGGAAATAAAATCACGATATTTTATAATGACTTTGTTCAAAAAGGAACAATAAATTCAACGGAAAATGACACGCTGAAAATTAAATGGGCTGAATTTGAGTTTGAAACTAAATATGTGAAATTTGAAAATTAAAAGCACTATGTACAACAACGGCTATAGTTCATTGCGGCGGAATTTCCTATCGGAAATTCCTGCGTGTTTGCTAACTTTGGTTTACGCCGGAATAGTTCTGCCGAACCATTCCGCAACGAAACCATAGCCAAGACCGTTGTGTTTAATAAAAACTAAGAATAAAATTAAGGAATAAAAGACCAGCATTAATATTGATAGATGTACAGAAAGCATTTTTAGACGAAGACTATTGGGGAGGAAATAGAAATAACAAAAGCGCTGAGATCATTTGTGGTAAAATTTTGGCGAAATGGAGAGAATTAAATTTACCTTTATTTCACATTCGACATAGCTCAAAGAATTTAAAATCCAAATTAAATCAATCTAACAAGGGATTTGAATTCAACAACGATGTATTGCCAATAAAAAACGAACCGATAATTACAAAAGATGTTAATAGTGCTTTTATCGGTACTGACTTAAAAGAACAATTGGATAATTTAAACATTGATACTCTTGTTATTGCGGGATTAACGACAAACCATTGTGTGTCAACTACAACTCGGATGGCTGGAAATTTTGGATACGAAACTTATTTGATTTCGGATGCGACTGCAACCTTTGACAGAATTGGAGTTAATGGAGAAAAATATGATTCTGAAACTATTCATTTAACGACTCTTGCTAATTTGAATGAAGAATTTGCGACAATATGGGATTCTGAAAAATTAATGTCTGAAATTTAAAAAACACTAAACACAACCCCGCCTAAACTGTATTAAAACGCAGCTTAGCCAAAACGTTGTGTGTAATTTGAAAAAATGAAAGAATATAGAGTCAACATACCTATTCTACTAACAATTATTACATTGTTTAGTCTGCTAATTGCCGCAGCATATTTGCTATTTTCAGGGCAACTGACAGAACAAGAAATTGGCAAATTAGTTATTAACTACTCTATGGTAACTGTCCCGATAGCAGTTATTTGGTGGTATTTTGAGCATTTTGGATGGAGAACAAAGTTTTTCAAATTTATTCTTGGTAAACTTTTAAAATTTCCGCCTGATTTAAGAGGAAGATGGGAAGGAACTTTGGATAGAAAAGGAGAAAATAATCCGCACGATTTTGTATTTGAAATTGGAAAAAACTACACACAACAATGGCTATAAGTAATTGCTGGTTCTCGTCTACTTCTGAAAATCCTCACGGATTTTCAGTTTGGTGTGTACTTGCAAAGTTAAGTGCTAAACCACGCAACTACTCATAGCCGAGAACGTTAGCGCCAATTAGAACAAGATTTATGAATATTGATGTTATTGGAGCAGAGATAGGTGGATTTACTACCGCAATTGTACTTGAGCAATAATCCAATATGAGAAAAATTCAATCCTTAACGATCAAGAGTTAAATTTCTAATAATATTTTTGGGCTATAATCATAGGTTGTGTAAAAATTTATAAATTTGCACTATGAAACATCCTATGTTTTCAAAAGTTATATCTACCACTATGGCACTCGCTGTGGTGTTGGCCTCATTTTCTTTTAAAATAGAACAACATTTTTGTGGGTCTAATTTGGTTGATGTTTCGGTTGTATCCAAAGTTGAGACTTGTTGCTCTATTGAAGTTGTAAAAGACAATACTTTGCAGATTAAAGAGCAATCTTGTTGTTCAAATGTCAGTATAGTTTTTGAAGGATTTGATAATTATCAAAACGCTTTTGTCTCAGAACTTACAACCTTGCCATTTTTTGTAGCAACACCATCCATTCAAATCCCTATTGATTATATTTTTGAAACAGAAAAAGAATTTCTGTATTCCAACTACAATCCTCCGCCACTTATTTTCGACAAGCAAGCGCACAATCAAGTTTTTCTCATTTGATTTAGAGTTTTTTCCACTTCCAAATCCAATTTGGAAATATGTTGTTTGCCATACTATGCAAACACCAGTTTTTTTAAATAATTCTAAATTTATTTATAATAATGAAAACACTTTTTGTCATACTATATTTCATACCCACTTTGTTTTTTGCACAAGACACAATCAAAGGCATGGTTATGGAGCCCTCCCCACAAGGAAAACACCTGCCGTTACCTGGCGCCAATGTGGTTTGGGAAGGGACTTCGAAAGGAACGATCACC
>Ga0209138_1002127_pt1 | contig 15587 bp, 16 predicted proteins | sample SaaInl3SG_22_DNA_FD_184645 | JGI IMG/M metagenome (GOLD analysis project Ga0209138, IMG submission 184645) | Marine microbial communities from expanding oxygen minimum zones in the Saanich Inlet - ESP_153SG_22_DNA (SPAdes) (version 2) | ecosystem: Environmental > Aquatic > Marine > Intertidal...
TAGCAAGCTTCTGCATGAGATGCACGTCCATCACATACCATTTCATAAGTTGGCTGTGACATATTACCATCAATATAACCAACAGATGTTTTTAGAATCCCTTTTAACTGTTTGAAATACGCTTCAACGCCCCAAAAACATCCACCTGCAACATAAATTTCTTTCATGATTTCACCTTCATATGAATATCGTCTAATTGCTTTTCATCAACATTACTTGGTGCATCCATCATCACATCTCTTGCTGATTGAGTCTTAGGAAAAGCGATGACATCCTTAATGTTTTCTGTTTGTGTCATAATCATTACCAATCTATCAAGTCCGAGTGCAATACCTCCATGAGGGGGTGTTCCATACTTTAGTGCGTCAGTAAAAAATCCAAAACGTTCAGTTATTTCTTCTTTCTTCAGTCCTAGCATTTCAAACATCTTTTGTTGAAGTTCTTGTTTGTAAATACGAATCGACCCGCCACCAATTTCATAACCATTTAACACAATATCATAAGCATTTGCTTTTGCAGTTAATGGATGATTGATCATGTCTAACTCATTTTTTGGTGAGGTGAAAGGATGATGTCTTGCATACAAACGTTGATCTTCTTCGCTGTATTCAAATAGCGGAAAATCAACAACCCATAAAAATTTAAATACCTCAGGTGAAATCAAATTAAGCATCTTGCCTAGATGTTGTCTCACCGCACCAAGTGGTTCATAGACTTGATGAAATGAACCAGTTGCTAATAAAATCATCTGTGCGTCTTTAGAAAGCATTTGATTGAGTTGTTCATCACTTAGATGTTTCGTAAGAGGACCAGAAAAGCTGTTTTCATCTTTTTTAGCATACGTCAATATATGGCCACCATGTGTTTTATATGTCTCTGTTAATGCATCGATTTCTTTACGAGAAATCACTTGTTCTAAACATAGATAGGCTTGATGTTCAAGTGATAACAATGGTGATTCTTCATGTTTGTAAGACGGATCCATTGTTTGTATCTTCAAATCAAAGCGTAAATCAGGTTTGTCAGATCCATATGTTAACATTGCTTGATCATACGGAATTCTTAAAAAGGGTGTTTGTATTGAAATATCAAGAACTTCACGGAAAAGTGTTGTCATCATAGTTTCAACAAGTGAAATGATATCGTCTTGATCAACAAATGATGCTTCTATATCTACTTGAGTGAATTCAAGTTGACGATCTGAGCGCAAATCTTCATCACGAAAGCATCTTGCAACTTGAAAATATTTTTCAAACCCTGAAATCATGTACAATTGCTTGAAGATTTGTGGCGATTGTGGCAATGCATAAAATTGATTTTCATACAATCTCGAAGGTACTAAAAAGTCTCTTGCACCTTCTGGTGTTGATTTTCCTAATATAGGTGTCTCTAATTCATAAAATCCTTCATTTAAAAGAACATTTCGTATCGTTTGAGTAATGCGTGACCGTTTCATCAAAAAGTTTTGTTGCAGCGGTCTTCTCAAGTCTAAATATCGATATATTAACCTTGTATTTTCTAATGCATCTGTTTCATCTAAAACAAGCATTGGTGGCGTTTCACTTGTGTTAATAATGGTGAGTTCATCAATTTGAACTTCAATATCGCCGGTTGTTAATTGGTTGTTTTTCGATTGTCTTTCTACAACAATACCTGAAACATGAATCACAAATTCTTGTCGCAGCAACAAGGCTTTTTCATAAACATCTGATTGTTGATCAACCGTAAGTTGCGTGATGCCAAAACGATCTCTAATATCGATAAAAATCATCCCACCCATACGTCTAGATTTAGAAACCCATCCTCTTAATTGAACACGCTTTTGGATATCTGTTAGATTTAGTTCATTATTTACATGTGTTATTTTCATATGTTATCCTATTTTTTATTCATATAATTTAAAATTTCATCTTGCATAATGGTTTCTTGTGTTTGTGTGTTTAAGTTTTTAATTTGAACAGTTTTATTCGAAACTTCTTCCTCACCAATGATTATGACATAAGGAATATTCGATTGTATTGCGTTTTTTAATTGTGTTTTAAATGCTTTATTAGAAAAATCAAAATCTGCTTTAATTTGATGGTCTAATAAAAATTTATACACTTCATACGCTTCTTTTTTTACATGTTTATCTAGATGTAAGACTGAAACTTCAATATTGTTTACGTCATCAAATGAAATATCTTGAAGTTCACACGCCAATAATAAGCGTTCTAAACCTAATGCAAACCCAATACCACTCACATCAGGTCCACCTAATTCAGAAACTAGATTATCATAACGTCCACCGCCACCTAATGCATTTTGAGAACCGAAACCTTCGATTTGTGTTTGAACTTCAAAGACGACATGTGAATAATAATCTAATCCTCTCACGAGTTTTTCATCGACTTCAAAAGGGATATTGTATTTTGTGAGTATTTCTAATATTTCTTTAAAATAAACTTTGTCCTCATCTGATATATACGAAGCGAAATGAGGTGCATCTTTTAGTAGAGCTTGATCAGAAGGAATTTTAGAATCTAGAATTCTGAGAGGATTCGTTGTTAGTCTATTTTTAGATTCATCAGAAAGTTGATCTTTTAACGGTTCTAAAAATGCTTTTAACGCATCTTTATAGGCTTCTCTACTATTAACATCACCTAAATGATTTAATTTGACAACAATGTGCTGAATGCCGAGTTTGGAAATCAATTCATACGCAATTTGAATCAGTTCTGCATCTAACATTGCGTCTTTTTCGCCGATCATTTCAATGCCAGTTTGATAAAATTCACGATAACGACCTTTTTGAGGTCGTTCATATCGATAATTTGCACCTAAATAGTACGTTTTTAAAATTTGATTTGGTGTAATAAGTTTATTTTCAACAATACTACGAATGACACCAGCAGTCCCTTCAGGACGTAAGGTAATTTTTCTACCGCCTCGATCATCAAAGTCATATGTTTCTTTAGTCACCATATCAGAAGCTTCAGTCTGACGATGAAAGACATCATAATACTCAAATACAGGTGTTCTAACATATGAAATATGATGTTTTTTCATGATTTGATGAATATGTTGCTCTAAAAAAAGCCATTGACTTGAGTGTTGTGGTAAAACGTCATAAGTACCTTTTACTTTTTGCATAGTATCTCCCTTTAAAGTTCCAATATCAGTGTCACAGGTCCATCATTAATCGATGCGATGCTCATGTGTGAACCAAAGTCTCCTGGTCGTGTTTCAATATGTTGATTTAACTTCTCTAGCATGTATTGATAATAGGTTTCTGCTTTTTCATAAGGCATTGCTTCTGTGAAAGATGGCCGATTACTATGATGCGTGCTTCCATATAGTGTGAATTGTGAGATGAGTAATATTGAAGCATTTTTTTTGTCAATCGCTACATTCATTTTACCAAATTCATCTTCAAAAATTCTTAGTTTAAGGATTTTTTCAACAGTTTGATCAATTTTATCTAAAGAATCATCTTTATGAAATCCTACATAAATTAAATAACCTTTCGCGATATGACTAAGTTGTTTTTGATTGACGGTTACACTTGCGTCTAAGACACGTTGAACAACGCACTTCATACAATCGTTCTCTCAACATTTAAAATTTCTTTAATTTTCTTTAAATTGACAAGAATATTTTGAATATCTTCTAAATGATTCACCATAATACGGACTTGATAAAGAGAGTCTAGAGCTGCATTTTGATTGACTTTAACTTCAACAATAGAAACTGAATGCGCATTAATCGTTTGAACAATTTGTGCTAATAAATCATGACGTTGAAGACTCGTAATACTTATCCAAACAGGATATTTTCTATTAATTTTTGATGCCCATTCTACCGGAATAAATCTTTTCTTTTCAAGCGCTTCGATATTCGGACAAAAATTGGAATGAACGACAATGCCACTTGTTTTACTTACAAAGCCAATGACACCATCTCCAGGAACTGGAGAGCAACAATTCGCAAGTTTAATTTGCGGTTTTCTTAGGCCTTCTACAGCAATTCCAGTTTCACTATGTGTCGTGAGTTGCTTAGATGCTTTTTCCATTTGTCTTTGTAAGTAAACATCTTTATCTGGTGCAATCCCCATTAATTTAGATGCAACTGTTTTTACACTAACAAGACCTTTGCCGATTTCTAAATATAAATCCTCAACATTTTGAACAAGATTCTTTTCAAAATGTTGTTTTGCAAATGCATCATCAATGGATTCATTAATCTTTTGACTCGTTAACTCGCGTTCCAACATTTGTTTCCCGAGTTCAATGAGATCATCGCGATGTTCTTTGTTTAAAAATGATTTAATTTTATGTTTTGCATGAGATGATTTTGCAATCTTTAACCAAGCATCACTTGGTCCTGTCGAACTTTTATTTGTCTTAACACTGATAATATCGCCTGTTTTGAGTTCATAATCAAGCGTGACGATACGGTTATTAACCGTTGCACCAACCATTTTATGACCAACATCTGTGTGAATGCGATAAGCAAAATCTATTGGTGTTGCTCCTTTTGGAAGTTCTATCACTTCACCTTTAGGCGTGAAGACGTACACGTTAGCTTCTAGAATATCGCCTCTAACGGTATTGACAAAGTCTTCAGCATCTTCTGATTCTTCTTCATCCGATGAAATTTTAAGTAATTCTCCATACCATTTTAGTTTTTGCGCAATTTCAAATTGTTCTTTATCTCTTGAATACGCTTTGTTTTCTTTATACGCCCAATGAGCAGCAACACCATATTCTGCAACTTCATCCATCTCTTTGGTACGAATTTGAACTTCAAATAAAGTACCATCTTCAGCGAGTAATGTTGTATGAAGTGATTGATACATGTTTGGCTTAGGAACTGAAATATAATCTTTGAATCGTCTTGGAATCGGGGTGAAATTCGCATGGATAAGACCTAAAACTTGATAACAAGACTCTATTTTTGGGACAATAATTCGTATCGCAAGTAAATCATAAATATCTTCAAAAGCACGTTGATCACGCACCATTTTTTTATAGATAGAATAAATATTTTTGATTCTACCTTTAATGGAATAATTTGACAATTCACTTGTTGTTAATAGATTTTCAATGTGATCAATAATGGTTTCAATCGATTGCTCACGTTCGTCACTTTTTGTTTTAATCAAATTCGCAACACGATGATACATGGTTTGATCTGTGTAAAGTAAAGCAATATCTTCTAATTCTGCTTTTATCTTAAAAATACCCAAACGATGGGCAATTGGAGCATAAATTTCTAATGTTTCTCGTGCAATCACATGTTGTTTTTCAGGTGTCATTGAATCTAAAGTTCTCACATTATGTAGACGATCTGCAATCTTAATTAAAACAACACGAATATCTTTTGCCATTGCTAGTAGCATTTTTTGTATGTTTTCTGCTTGCGTTACAACTGACTGAAACTTTATTTTTGAAAGTTTTGTCACACCATCTACTAGATCACGAACATCTTTATCAAATTCTTTTTCAACATCCGCTAGCTCATACGCAGTATCTTCAACAACATCGTGTAATAAGGCTGCAATAAGAGTCTGAGGACCTGCATGAAGTTCAGCTAAAATAATGCCCACCTCGATAGGATGGGTAATATATGCTTCACCAGATCTTCGTAATTGTCCTTCATGATATTGTTTCGCAATAAAATATGCTTTCTCTATGCGATCAATGCTGTCCTGATTGGTGATATAATTGTCGAATGAATCCTTAAGCTTTAGAAATAGTGAATCCATAAAACCTCTTTTTTAATAATGCATTAATGTTAGTAAGGGGTAATCTTTTATTTTTTCTCTTCCTAGAAGTTCATCAAGTTCAATGAGACAAACGATACCAGCAACAATTGCACCTTTGGACTCGATGAGTCGAATCGTTGCTTCAATGGTCCCACCTGTTGCAAGCAAATCATCGACGATGATCACACGTTGACCTTTGTTTATTGCATCATCATGCATACTTAATGAGTTAGAACCATATTCTAAATCATATGCATAAGTAACCGCTTTACGTGGTAATTTTCCGGGTTTCCTAATTGGGACAAACCCTAAATTAAGATCAAATGCAACAGGTGTTCCAAAAATAAAACCACGAGCTTCTGGTCCGCAAATAATATCTGCTTGCTGTGTTTTGGCAAATGTTGACATTTGTTGAATCGCATAACGAAAAGCGTCTCCATTTTGTAAAAGTGGTGTAATATCTCTAAACAAGATACCTTCTTTTGGAAAGTCAGGCACAGTTGCTACAAAATTTTTTAAATTCATTTCATTCACCTTTTTAATGTGATTTATTAAATATAATTATACCTTAAAAACCCTTAATAAACAAGTAAACAACAAAAAAAGACACGTGAGTGTCTTTATTGTTCAATAGAAATTAATACTGGTATCGTTATCGGATTACGTTTCGTTTTTTGATAGACAAAACGTGAGATTTCATTTCGAATTTCACGTTTAAATTCATTCCATGAAATATATTTTTCTTTTAAGAAGGGTAAAGATGTTTCTTGGAATAGATTTTTTATTTCTTCTAATAAAGTCTCTGATGATTGTATGTAAACAAATCCTTTTGTAATGATTTCAACATCGCCAATAATCATTTTTTTCTTTGGATCAATGTGGGCAACCAATAATAGCACACCGTCTTCAGAAAGCAATTCTCTATCTTTCATCACAAAGTCGTTTACATCTCCAATTGATGTTCCATCAATCAAAATTTCACCAACTTTGATATCTTTATGGCCAACATACATTTCATCTTCTTTGAAATTAACCACATCACCATTTTCTAATAATAAAACATGATCTTCTTCGTAATTCAATGTCTTCGCAAGTTCACGAAGGGCATATTGATGTCGATATTCCCCTATTGTTGGAATGATGTATGTAGGTTTTAATAAAGAAATCATCATTTTGATTTCTTCATGTGAAGCATGATTGTATGATAATAACTTCTTATCTACAGCAGATATTTTTGCATCACTTCGATATAGAATATCTAATGTACGTGCTGCCATTTTTTCAGTGCCAGGAACTGGCGCTGTCAATAAAATTACAGTATCACGTTCATCAATATGGATTAAACGGTCTTGTTTTTTACACATACGTTGCAGCATATAAAAGGGTTCGTGTCTACTTCCAGTGACGATTGCAACAATATCACGATCATCATTTTTATGTTTATCGTCAATAAATTTCAAGTTGATTAAATTTTTCTCAGGAATATTTAAATATCCTTCAGAAATTGCAATATCTACAATGCGTTGTGCTCTTCTACCAATAATGGCAATGCGCTTATTGTGGGCAATGCATATGTCAATGACTTTTTGAATTTTATGTAAATCTGAAGAAAAAATGCTGACGATTATTCTTCCATCTGCGTTCGTGAAAATGCTTGATAAATGATTGGCTAAGTTTAAACTCATACCACCAACTAAATGAGTGGTTGACCCTATCGATTCAATTAAAACAGCGAGGACATTTTTTTCAGCAATCTCATTGATTTTCTTGAAATCAGTTTGATAACGAGGATCACCACTTTGTTCAAAAGTGAAATCACTTGTATATACAATGACGCCACGTGTTGTATGAATCGCAATTCCAATGGATTCTGGAATATTATGTGTCGTATTAAAAAATGTAAATCGAACGTGATCAAATTTAACAATTGAATGCTGATGAATGATGTTTAAGGTGAGTGTTGATAAATCAAAATTTTCTTCTAATAAACGATCTTTTAAAACTTGCATTGTAAATTTTGTAGCATAAACTGGTACATTCAAATCTTTTAATAAGTGAGGTAATGCGCCAATATGGTCTTCATGAGCATGTGATAGGAAAATACCTTTAATTTTATGCTGAACACGAATTAGCATCCGATAATCTGGAATGATTTCATCGACGCCAAATAATTCTTGTGTTGGATATTTGATACCTGCATCTAGGATATAGTAACTACCAGCAATGTCAAAAACATACATGTTTTTTCCATTCTCACTTAATCCTCCTAAAGCGAAAAAACGAATATTATTCATAATACTTCCTTGTAACGTTATTTTTCTTCATTATATCACAACTTTCGTTTTTTTTACTTTAAATGACCATTAAACGTGATACAATAAAGACAGGTGAACGATGAACTATCCAAATAAAAAAAATCAATTTATTAAGTCTACGAGTACCTCTAAATTAGGAATGACATTAGAGTCTGACATCAATTTAACCAATCAATACTACTTAGAAAATGATATTGCTGTCATACATAAAAAACCTACGCCTGTTCAAGTTGTCAAAGTGAATTATCCTGCAAGAAATAAAGCTAAAATTACAGAGGCATATTACAAAACACCCTCTACAACAGACTACAATGGTTTATATAAAGGTCATTATATCGACTTTGATTGTAAAGAGACAAACCAAAAAACGTCATTACCTTTGTCTAACATTCACAAACACCAACAACAGCATTTAAAAGATGTTCATGAACATGGTGGTATTTCATTTCTCATTGTCCATTTTAAAAGTCACCAAAAATATTTTTTGATGCCTTACTTGGCTTTAAAACCATTTTTTGATCAAGAAATAAAAAGACAGTCTATTCCCTATGAAACATTTCTTTCTCATGGTTATGAAATACCGTTTGGATTCATTCCTAGACTTGATTATTTAAGAATTATTGATCAGTTCCAAAACGTTTAATGACACGCTCGTAAATTGGGATCATAATTAATACTGAAATGATCAATGTTGTGATTAAATACAATGCGTTATAACCTAAACTATAACCAAACACATTTTCGTTAAATACACTAAAAATTCGAGTTGCAATGTTGGGGTCCATATTTCCAGCTTCGACTTCGCTAACTGCATATGAAATAGAACTCGACCATAGTACAACGCCAGAGAGGGTTGCTGAAATAAGTCTCACACCAACTGCAAATACGAGTCCATATACCATATCAATTACAGTTTGATGACTTTTTTGAAACAATCCAGTTAATCCTATCGCCGTAAATGGAATCACGTAATCTAGTATGATTAATAATACGATCTTATCGATACCCCAAGATTCTCCAGTCCACGATTCTAATGTCACTCTTAAGGCATCTAAATACACAATATAGTCTGCCGAAAAATTATACATCGCATAAATAAAACCTGCGATTAAACCGTGTTTTACTCCAAATAGTATGCCAACAAAAGCTAGTGGGATAATTGATATCCCAAAAAATTTACCACCAAATGGCATACTTAAATTCAAAATCGGAATTGCCGATCCTAAAACATCGATAACAATTGCAATACTAATGAGTGCTGCTGTTATCACTAACGATTGAATACTGACTTTTTTCATCAATTGCCTCCTTTAAAATAAAAAAAATTCTATGGCAACATAGAAATAAAGTAACAATGATTGTTACACTATCCCATGCTGGCATTATCCAGTCAGGTTATACGAGTCGAAATAAATTCCTCTCAGCGTGAGCTCCCCGTAGTGTATGATTATCATAACATGGTTATTTAGAACTTACAACATAATTACATTACTTATAAAATTGATACACATAATAATTTATTGTAATTTATAATAATCCATGATATAATAAAAATATGAAAGGAGTTTATATATGAATTTTCAATGGTTTCACGAAAAACCAAAAGAAGTAATTGTTACACTAGCATCTGGCAATATTACTTTAAATAAACAAGCATCAACATATTTTGAACATGCGTACAATGTCATGCTTGGTGTGGATGAACAAACGCACAAAATCGCAATCAAACCACTTACTAAAGCAGAATCAATGAGTCAAGCGATTCCAGATAATAAGAAATATAAAATTACACTACGCTCATCCTATGCGAGAATCACGAATAAAGCATTTATGGAAGAAATCATGAGTTTATCTGGTCTCAATTTACTTGATGAATCGATTAAATATCCCGCAACATGGGATAATAAAGAGCAAATTTTAATTGTTGATCTTAAAGGAGGGCAACTCAAATGATTGAAATATTAGTTTGGTTTTGGTTAGGCTTATTTCTACTGGCTGTTATCTTTGAAGCAGCAACTGTTGACTTTGTAGCAATTTGGTTTGCTGTTGGTTCCGTTCCAGCTTTCATTTTAGCCATCGTTGGTGCACCTGTTTGGCTGCAAATTGCAACATTTCTTATCATTACAATTGTTTTAATCGCATTTACAAGACCATACATGATGAAATATTTTAAAACAAATCAAATCAAAACAAATGCACAATCTGTGATTGGTAAAACCGCAACCGTATCAGAGGTCATCCTGCCCAATGAAATTGGTGCTGTAAAACTACGTGGTCAAGTATGGTCTGCAATGTCCGATTCAAAAATTGAAGTAGGCACTGAAGTTAGAATTTTAGAAATTGAAGGCGTTAAACTCATCGTTGAAGCCATAAAATAAAAAATAAAAAAAGGAGAAAGAAATTATGTTAATACCTGCAATTATTATTTTTGTAGTCATCGTACTTGTTTTATTAGTTTCAAGTTTCAGACTTGTTTCTCAAACAAACATGTTCGTTGTCGAGAGACTAGGTGGTTATTTAACTACTTGGGATGTTGGAATTCACTTATTAATTCCATTTGTTGATCGAGTTGTCTCACAAGTTTCAATGAAGGAACAGGTGAAAGACTTTGCACCACAACCCGTTATTACGAAAGATAATTTAACGATGCAAATCGACTCTGTTGTCTTCTTCCAAGTAACAGATCCTAAATTGTTTGCATATGGAGTCAATAATCCAATTGCTGCGATTGAAAATCTATCTGCAACAACATTACGTAATATTATTGGTGATTTAGATCTAGATCAAACTTTATCTTCACGTGATTTAATTAACACGAAAATGAGAGCGATTTTAGATGAAGCAACAGACGCATGGGGTATCAAGGTGAATCGTGTTGAAATTAAAAACATTATACCACCTAAAGATATTACAGCAGCTCTTGAAAAACAATTACGTGCTGAACGTGAAAAAAGAGAATCTATCCTGAATGCCGAAGGTGATAAACGTGCTGCCATTTTACGTGCTGAAGGGGAAGCTGAAGCTGTCGTCTTAAGAGCGAATGCAGCAAAACAAGAACGTATTTTAAATGCCGAAGGTGAAGCTGAAGCCATATTTAAATTAAAAGAAGCTGAAGGATTGGGTATTAAATTAATTAAAGATGCTGGCGCAGATCAGGCTGTTATTCAAATTAAAGCATTTGAAGCATTAGCAAAAGTTTCTGATGGCCAATCTACAAAAATTATTATTCCATCAAATATTGCTGATTTATCTTCATTAATTTTATCAGCAACTGAAATTGCACAAGCTTCTAAAGATGTTCCAAAATCTACCAAGACACCCGCAAAAACAACAAAAACATCTTAAAATAAAAAGTCACATCCTTGATGTGACTTTTTTTATTGAATCGTATCTAATATACTTTGTACTTCTTTTTCTTCGTTTGTATAAACAAATGCATTTTCTAATAATATTTGTGCGTCGTTTAATCCTTTTTCCTGATGATAAATGGTAAGTAAGGTTTCACCTTCTTCTACAAAATCACCAACTTTTTTGTGAAGTTCGATACCTACATAATGATCGATCACCGATTCTTTAGTTTCTCTTCCTGCACCAAGTAACATTGCAGCTTTCCCTACTTTTAATGCTTCGATTTTGTCAATAAATCCAGTTTTTTTAGACTTGAGTTGAAATTGATTTGAGGCAAAATATAAAGGCATCGTTAAGAGCATTTCAGCTTCTCCATGTTGATCTTCAATCATCCGATTTAAATACGGAAAAGCTAGTCCTTTTTGAAGAACGAGTCGTGATGCATCATAGGCAATATCAAAATCTTGATACAAATCTGCTTGAACAAGTAAATGTGCAACAAGTGTTGACGCAATGTGATTCAAATCTTCCGGTCCTTTTCCTAACAACGTTTGAACAGCTTCATGGATTTCATGAGCATTACCAATAAAATAACCAAGAGGTTCATCCATATTTGTAAGTACAGCAATTACTTTTTTATTCGCGAGTTTCCCTATTTCTACCATCAATGTTGCGAGTTGTTTTGCTTCTTCAACTGTTTTCATGAAAGCACCATCGCCAACTTTTACATCAAGCACGATAATATCTGCACCTGAGGCTAATTTCTTACTCATGATTGAAGAGGCGATAAGCGGCATACTATTCACTGTTGCTGTAACATCTCTTAATGCGTAAAGTTTTTTATCAGCAGGTGCGATGTCACCTGATTGTCCAATAATTGCTAAATGATTTTTCTGCACTTGTTTTTTAAAAGCTTCTTCACTTATTTCTGTTTGAAGCCCGTGAATACTTTCAAGCTTATCAATTGTACCACCAGTATGACCTAATCCTCTTCCACTCATTTTGGCAAGTTTCAAACCAAAATGTGCAACCATTGGCCCTAAAATGAATGAAATTTTATCGCCAACTCCACCTGTTGAATGTTTATCGACTTTAATACCATCTATATCACTTAAATCTAAAACATCTCCAGAATCTCTCATTGCTAATGCTAAAAAAGTAGCTTCTTCATCATTCATGCCTTGGAAATAAATTGCCATGAGTAGCGCACTTATTTGATAATCAGGTATCGTGCCATTCGTATATCCATTCACAAAGAATTGAATCATTTCTTCTGTCAAAGGAAGTCCCTGTTTTTTTGTTTCAATAATTTCGATCATTGTCATCGTATCACCCACTTAATTGTATCACAGAACTTAATATGTGTTATAATGCTTTTGGTGAAATTTTATGAAATTATATGCAATTAGACACTCTTTAACATCTTTAAATGAAGAAAAAAAAATACAAGGACGCATTGATCTTCCTCTTTCAAAATACGGAATTTCACATGCGCAAGAGATTTTTTCTAACTTACATATACAAGTGGATCATCTTGTTGCATCACCATTAATTCGAGCACATCAAACTGCAATGATTGCAGCGTCATTTTTAAATTATGCAAAACCAATTACACTCATACAAGATTTTGTAGAGAGAGATTTTGGTTCTTTAGATCTTCTCCCTGTCTCAGAAAGTAAACCCGTCGTTAGAAGAGAAACATATTTAGAAGATTATGAACATGATGATGCACTTCTTAATCGTGTTTCAAAAGGATTAACAACGATTTTTAAACATTATACCGACAACAATTTACTTCTCGTATGTCATGCACATGTTTTAAAAGCATTATTGATTTTAGCAGGTGAAAAAAATATCAATTTTGCAGACACAATCATCATGCATGATGATTTAATTCAGTTTGAGATTCAAGATCAACACTTACGATTTGAATCCATGCACAAAATAAAAAGTGACAAATAATTGTCACTTTTTTAATACGCATTATTGATGATGTTCAACACTAAATTTGAAATTTCTTGTGTATTTAAATCTTTATATGACGCATATGTAATTGGTTTTAAAAAGATAACTTCTCTATCCGTATGATAAAAAGGAATACGGTTTCTAATTTTTGCGTTTCCAACAATGCGAACCGGGATAATATCTGCTTTTGCTTTTAATGCAATTTTAAATGCACCATGTTTCATTCTTTCAATCAATTCATTATCTCTATCCTTGGTTCCACCTTCTGGAAAAATAAGCATTGCTTGTTCTTTTTCAACAGTTTTAATGGCCTTCATAAGTCGTTTTACGGTATCGCGATCATTATCTCTATCAACCATAAAACAATGCATTGCTTGAAGCCAAAGTCCAATTAAGGGTAAATGATAAACACCTTTTTTTACTGCATACGCTAAATTTCTTCTGACAAGTTGTAAGACAACAAATGGATCCGTATATGACTTATGATTTGCAAAAAAGACGACTTTCCCTTCTTTAGGGATATTCTCTAATCCTTTCGGAATCACTTTTAGTCTCAAAATGAAATGATTTAATGTAAAGGATAAATTTCTTGTAAGTGATCCAAAAAACGGTGCATTAGATCCGGCTTTTTTATAAAAAGGCACCATCAGACCAAAAAATGCTAATACAACAATGACGCCAAATAGCTGAGAAAAAATAATCCATAACGGAATTAAATTTGGCCAAATTGAACTTAAGGTCATCGCTGTGACAAAAATTGACATGAGAAATATCGCTGTAATCATTTTTTTATCCTTTCATAATGACTTAAAATCAATTCATGATTGGTGGTATAAGCAATCAACTTAAAGTGATTCAAATCATATTTAGGAAAATATGTGTCACCTATGTATGGCTTTAAAACATAGGTGATTCTTAATATATCCGCATAAGGAAAAGCTTGTTGATAAATTTGTGCGCCACCAATAATCATCAACTCTTCTTTTCTATTTTCTAGAAAAGTAATTAAATCATGAATGATGATCGCATTTTGAACCTCTTGTTGTTTTCTTGAAGCGATGAACACTTTTTTAAACGGTAATTTCTTAGACGGAAAATATTTCAACATCGATAAATATGTTTGATACCCCATAAGTACTTCTCTATGATAGGCATGTTCTTTAAAATAAGCCATATCAACTTGATAGTGCCAAGGTAAAGCATCCTTATATCCAATAACTTTATTGATATCCATTGCCCACATTAATGTAATCATACTGCAACAACACCTTTTATTGGTGGATGTGGGTCATAACCGATAATTTCTATATCTTCAAATGTAAAATCTTCTAAATCTTTAATATTAGGATTTAACTTTAATGTTGGTAACGGTCTAATTTCACGTTTAAGTTGTAGTTTCAATTGATCAATATGATTGATATAAATATGAGCGTCACCAATCGTGTGCACAAATTCTCCAACTTCAAGGTTGGTAACTTGTGCGACCATCTCTAACAATAAAGCATATGATGCGATATTAAAAGGAATACCTAAAAAGATATCACCACTGCGCTGATAAAGTTGTAACGATAGTTTTTGATTTGAAACATAAAATTGAATAAGTGTGTGACATGGTGGTAAAGCCATATTATTTATTTCGGCGGGATTCCATGCAGACAAAATCATTCGGCGGGATTCTGGTTGATGCTTAATAAGATTAATAACTTGGGCAAGTTGATCAACACCATTAAAATTACGCCATTGCGCACCATAAACTGGACCTAAGTCGCCATGTTCTCTTGCAAAATTGGCATCTGTTTTAATTTTATTGACATATTCTTCTAATGTTTCACCTTGATACGAAGAATGCTTTTTAAAATTTTCATATGGCCATTCATTCCATATTTTTACGCCATGATCTACTAAATATTTAATATTTGTATCACCTTTTATAAACCATAGTAATTCATAAATGATAGCTTTATAGAAGACTTTTTTAGTTGTTAAAAGTGGAAAACCTTCTTTAAGATCAAATCGCATTTGATAACCAAATGTCGATATGGTCCCTGTATTTGTGCGATCATCTTTTTGATGCCCGTTGTTAAATACATGTTCAACTAAATCATGATACTGCTTCATTGTGTTGCCAACCTGTAAAAGGCATCAGCATATATTGCAGTTGCAAGTAATAATTCCTCAATATCAATGTACTCATCAGGTTGATGTATGTATGT
>Ga0209138_1002129_pt1 | contig 15571 bp, 14 predicted proteins | sample SaaInl3SG_22_DNA_FD_184645 | JGI IMG/M metagenome (GOLD analysis project Ga0209138, IMG submission 184645) | Marine microbial communities from expanding oxygen minimum zones in the Saanich Inlet - ESP_153SG_22_DNA (SPAdes) (version 2) | ecosystem: Environmental > Aquatic > Marine > Intertidal...
GGCTTGGTCTCAACCGCATTGGGACCAATTCTTCTCTCACTCGGACTAGATGCATTTGGAAACTATTACACCCCGACTGTTCTACTTCTTTTATTGCCGATCACCGCCATAGCTCTAGCCATCATTGATAAAACTCCCAGAGACAGATATGTCTAGCTCAATACAGATGGTTGATCAGCAAGCTCAGGATTCAGACCCGAGGCATTGCTCCGCTGTCCTGACTGGGGACTAGCGAGACTTCCACTCCTGAGGAGAGAAGCGCTTGAGAACGTAGCTTTCGATAAGGCCAACGAGGTTGTAAAGCAGGATAGAGACAAGAGTGATTACAACCACGTAGGCCCAAACCTCGCTAGTTTTAGCTCTGCCAATTGCGGAAATTATCGCATAGCCGATACCTTCACCAGTTGCCAGCCACTCGACGAGCAGTGCGCCGGTTATCGCTCCCGGGACCGATATTTTCACAGCTGCAAAGAACGAGGGTAGCGACGAAGGAAAAGCCACATAGCGAAGTGCCGCAATTCGGTTCGCTCCGTACACGCTTGCAACATCGAGCATTGACTGAGAGGCGCTTCTAAGTCCAAAAACAATGTTCACCAGTGCTGGAAACAGCACCACTATTGCTCCCATTACCGCCACGGTAGTTTGCCCGCGCCCAAATATCAGAATCAAAATTGGCGCCATGGCAATCAGTGGGACACTGCGAAGCAGCATTGCAATGGGCATCAGAGCTTGCTCTATGGAGCGCGACAGTGTGAACAAGATAGCTATCGTGAGTGCAAAAAGCAATCCAAAACTGAATCCGATACCGGCATCGTAAAGCGTTTGCCCTAGCGCATCCGACACCAAAGCTCGATGCTCTGTTGCGTCATCGACTAAGAACAAATATTCAAAAACATCGAATGGTCCCTTACCAATGTAGGGAGTGACTTGGAATGCCCAGAGTGCGAAAGTCCAAAGAACAAGCACAACCGCGAGCGCAACGAAAGTGTTGACAACAGCTGTCCAGACCACCTTCGCAGTTTGCTTGGCTGCATCACGCTTTACTTTGGTGCGAAGAGCGATCAGCGACCGCTCTTCAGCATCTTCAATCTTGAAATTCACTTGACACTCACCTCCGCCCAAGGGGTAAACACGCGGCCGAGGATGCCAAAGAACCAGTAGCCTAGCCCGGCTAGAAGGCCCGATATAAGTGCCACACCCCAAACTCGAGCAACCTCGAGCGACTGCTGAGCATTGACCATTGCCGGGCCAAAGCCGACATCAGTCCCCCCGACATACTCACCCAGGATTGCTCCGAGAAATGCGGCTGGTGCAGCAATTTTGAAGGCGGCAAAGACAGACGGCAGGGCTGAGAGCAACTGAACTTTGAAAAGCTTGTCGATGCTGTTTCCCCCGTAGGCGGTAACAACGTCAAGAATTTTTCGGTCCGTGGACCTAACACCAGTCACTGCTCCGATGTAAGTCGTGAACAGTACGCTTAGCGACGCCAAGACTACAGCGGCTCCCGCTGGTTCACCAGGAGAGGGTGAGCCAACCACTAGCCTCACAATTGGCCCAATGGCAACAATCGGGATTAGGTAACTAATAATTGCCATTTGAGAGGCTAAAGAATCCAACTTCGGCAACGTCAGTGCAATCGCCGCGAGCACCAGCGCAATTAAATTGCCCCACAGAAATCCAAGCCCCGCTTCAAGCACTGTCACGCTGCCATTTCGAAAGTAAAACCCGAACCCGTCCGCCAATAGTTGCTCAATAACCTGCAAAGGCGTGGGAATAGCGCCTCCTGACCCGTCGGGCCTCGCTCCGACAGAAGCGAAAACAGTTGCGGCCAAAATCCACCAAATAGCAATGGTTAAGCCCACGCCCGCAAGGCCCGTGAGCCTGCCTCGAAGCTTGGAGTTCTGGTTACTCATCGCCGCCAGATTCTGCAGAACCGAAGAGTAGATCGGAGGCATGGTCATGTAGAGCGTGAAACTCAGGGGTCCGCATCATCTCTTTTGTCCGAGGCCTGGGAAGGTTTACTTCTAGCACCTCTTTAATGCGACCTGGCCTCTTGGTCATTACCGCAACCTGGTCACTCAAAAAAATAGCTTCAGAAATGCCATGGGTAACCATAAGAGTTGTGGCGGGTTTTTCGGTCCAAATTCTCAGTAGTTCCAGGTTTAGGCGCTGCCGGGTCATGTCATCCAAAGCACCAAATGGCTCATCGAGAAGTAGAACGCTTGGCTGAACAACAAGTGCCCTTGCAATTGATACGCGCTGTTTCATGCCTCCAGACAGTTGTGCGGGTTTTGCATTTTCAAAACCCTTCAGCCCAACCAAGTTGATCAAGTCCTGAATCATAGAATCGTCCGCCTGCAGACGCGCCAACTCAAACGGCAGCTTGATGTTCTGGTACACGCTCCGCCATGGCATTAGCGCTGAATCTTGGAACGCAATGCCCAGACGATGATCTCGTCTAAGTTCAAGCGGCTCCATGCCGTCCACGGTGACCCGACCCGAAGTCGGACTCTCCAGCCCCGCGAGAATCCGTAGGATCGTGGACTTACCGCAACCGGACGGGCCCAGCAGGCTAAGAAAGCTACCGCGATTGGAGTGCAGGGTGGCCTTGTCTAAAGCGGTGACGGTCTCTTTACCCAGGGTAAATTCTTTGGTTAGTTCAGATATAGTGATGCCGCTGCCCAGAACATCGTCCTGGGCAGCGGCTTTACTTGATTCCATTTATGAAGGTTAGTCCAGAAGCTCTGGATTTTCCTCGTACACCTCGGCTAGCAAGCTCATGTCAAACAGCTGCTCAGCGGTTATGGTGTAGCCGGCGGTGGCCAACGTCTCGACGTTCTGGGCCTGAAGCTCCGCTGAAATCGTTAGTAGACCGTTTGCTTGGGTTTCTGGAGTCAAAACCAGAAGGTTGTTTTGGGAGTTTGACTGCTGAATTTCCTTGGCAAGGTCAAGTCCTAGCTCTTTGCCGTAGACATCTACTGCCAAGCGAGCGCCCTCTTCAGGATCCGCGAGTGCATCTTTCCAACCGCGGATTGTTGCACGCAAGAAGCCCTTCAGGGCCTCACGGTTGTTGTCAATGGAGTCCTGGGTAACGATGAATGCCTCAGCAACAAACGGCAGGCCGTTATCGGCAAACAGAAGGTTTGTGGTTTCAAAGCCAAGGTTTGCAACGGTGATGGACTCGTTGGTGATGTAAGCCAAGAAACCATCAACCTCCCCATTCACCAAAGGTGATGGATCGTATTCAACCGGAACTTTAGTCACCAAAGAAGCATCAATGCCGTTTGCTGCAAGCAACGCGTCGAACAGAGTCTCGTTACCTCCGGCCTGAACACCGATGCGCTTCCCAATTAGGTCTTGCGCGGTCTCAATGTTGGCGCCATCTGCCAGGGAGAGAATTGTGAAGGGGCTCTTTTGGTAGGTAGCACCAATGACCTTCAGCGGGGCTTCCTCCTCAAGAATTACTGGTGTAACCGCCACTGCATCTGATAGCCCAACTAGTGCGCCACCTGAAAGCACTACCGCAGCGGTTGCCGTTGGGCCCGCAATGAAGTTGGTGGATGTGAAGCCCTCTTCGGCGTAGTAACCGTTGGAGTCGGCGAAGTACTCACCTGCGAACTCAGCGTTCTTAATCCAACTGAACTGAATGTCTAAAGCGCCAAAGTCCTGATCTTCGGCTGCTGGAGCACAGCCGACAAGCGCAATGGATGCCGCTGTTGCAGCGGCGAGGAGGGTAACTCTGCGAGTTAAGGTTATCTTTGCCATTTTGGCCTTTCGGATTTTTTTAGGTAACTGAAATAAGAAAACTTCGCCTTTGAGTTCCCCTGGCACCATTAAAGCATGGCTTTCGAAAAAACCCGACCACTGCTGGACATTGCCCCGATTCAGTCAACACAACATTTCAGACCATGCTGGAAGAGCAAATGCCGTGGACGAAAGACATTAGCGAGAGATTCGATCGTTCATGAGTCAAAATCCGAACACGAACATCCTCATCTGCACCAGAACCAGCTTTGAGAACCAACCTGATTCGATCTAAAGAGCAGCAGAAAAGCGGTTAGTCAATGCCTGCAACTTCGCAAAGCCGCTAAAGCCTGAATTAATCACATATCAGGGCTTCAAGATTCCTAAGGCGCGAAACTTCAACGGGCGTGTAATCCCGGTTGGCAAGTAAGGAGTTTGTTGCAAAGGAGTAGCTTGGGAGTCGATCAAGTAAGGGCCATCAAGACTTACTTCTTTTTGCGCTTGAAGATTTCCTTTAGCCTTGCCACTATCCGCTCCAGCCCCTGCATACCCTGCTGGTTTAGTTCACGTGCCCACTTAATTTCAAGGGCAAGAATCGAAAGCCCGAAGAAAATAAACAAGAGTCCCGGTCCAGGGGTGACCATCATGACCAGTCCGAGGGTCAGGAGCACAAAACCAATGACCATGACCATGACCCACCGCACCGGGTGTGGAAACCTGGATAAAAACTTTTCCAGCCTCTTCATGCCTACCTCTGAAAATCGAACTTAGTCCCCAAGGATAGCTCAGCAGTCCAGTAAAACTGTGTGAGTTTTCTGTGAGCGAATAAAGTTGCATCTCCGTCTACCTGGCAAGCGATTCCTGGCTCAACGCTCTGCCGTGAGTTGATTCGGGTTCTAGAGAAGCGATGCATCCGCCTCGGATGTTTCCCAGTTCCTAAACCTGACCCTGAGCCCCGCCCTGGTCGGAACGCAGACCATTGGTCCGCATTTCCAGTTGAGGTGGCTATCAATTGGTGCAACTCGCAAGAGCCTAAGCTCATCGACACCTGCCCTGATGGTTATTGCATCTTTGGTTCTGCTGATGCGAACCGTAACCCAGGAGTTTCTCCACTCCGGCACTCTGCTTACTGACCAGTCCGAATTGCCAGCAGTGACAACGGCCCCGGCTTGGGGCATACCGTCAGAGTGCTCAACGCCCGCTTTGACCCAGTTCGCTTTGTCAGCAAACAGCAGAAGGCCCGCCTGATCAAAGTTCTGGTCATAATCAAGGTAGAGCTGAACCTGCATCGCGCTATCCCGAGGCAAATCCGTTACCAGGCCATGGCCGTTGTCATGAGTGAAGCCGTATGAAGTCTTATTCCAGCAGTCACTTTCGGGCTTTGCGGTTACCCAGAATTCATTTCCAGCAGCAATTGCGTTTTCCGGCGCATTAGTCCAGCTTCCTTGAGACCAATCGATTTTCATGTCCTAAAGCGAAACACACATCAAGCAGCAAGCTGCTCGCTAAATACGGAGAAACGTGCCGAGGGACTGTGTCAACTAGAGTTCACTCGAGGTGAAACCAAATGAGTGATCTGAACGAAATCGGAGACCAAGATAATTGGATCTGCTGGCTTTGCGACAAAACAGTTGACCCGGATGCTTCAGTGAACTCTGACTTCGGCCCCAGTGCCGACAGTTACGCCGCCTCAAAAGCAAAAAAGGGTGCGGTGGTTATTGAACGCCTTGCCCACCGAACCTGCAACACCATGCGTGGAAAAATAGCGCCGGTGATCAAGTGGTCGAGGGACATTCTGATTTTTGATCCAGCTCCGATTTTCGAAACCGTGGAGCGCTTAGAAAAAAAGGGCGGCAGAGAAGCAGTAGGTAGATGCGCAAGCGAGCAAGATGCAAATCAGGCTTCCGAATGGCTACTTGACAGACTTTCTAGGCTGTCACCGAGTTCAAGTTTTGCAATAGAAATCACTCCTGGCGCTGGACAGTTCGTGCTGAAGCTCAGCGTGAAATAAACAGACTAGAGCTCTTCGCCTTCGCCCTCTGCCATCATGGCAGTCAAAGTGTCGAAGGCAACCTGTGCAATTTCAAGAGTTCGAGTGAGTAACTCTTCTGCGGTTGCCGAGCCAAGTAAATCAAGCTGGTCCAATGACCCAACCGGCAATATGCCCGCAAGCTGCCAACAGCTCTCAACAGGGTCATTGCTAAGTTCAACATCAGCCCCGTATTGGAGATCACCGAACTCGCTGGCAAACGCCAGAAGTTTCCTAACGGTTTGTTCTGTTTTGGAACGAAGCGCATCTAGTCCGTCATCCCAAACCAGTTCAGGAAGCACATCAATGTCAGCCAGTGGGTAGGGGTCATCTGGTAGCCAGGCGTTTACCCGAAAGCGCTGAGATCCGACCGCCTGCAGTCCGTAGAACTCTTCTGTGGTGCCAATGTCTCCGACAGCAGCAATTGTGCCGATGCCAAACCTCTTCTCATCGCCCCCAACCTCAACACCTCGCTCGATAAGAACAACTCCGAATTCGGGAGTGTCAGTTGTCATGAGGTCTCCGAGAAGTTTTAGGTAGCGCTCCTCAAAGATGCGAAGCGAAAGAGGCAGGTGCGGAAAGAGAACTGAACCTAGCGGAAACATCGGAAGGACTGCCATGTCACCAGCCCATGGTTCCAGGAGCACCTTTGAAGGGTCCTGTGATATTTGAAGTAATCCATCCTCCGTAGAAGTCTCCCTCTTGAGACTGAACAACCTCATCTCCAACTTTGCACTCATCCACTGCAGATGCGTAGATCGCAACCTTGCCAAGCAGCTCGGCAAAGCCCTTGGTTGGATTTTTATAAGTCCAAGCAGCCCTTGGAGCCACGTGATCCCCAACAACCACATCAAAATAGCTGGCCACACCTTTGAACTCGCAATAGGTTTCTCCGTCTACTGGAACCAGCACACCATCGGCGAAATCAGCAATTGGCAGATAGTAGGTGGGCGGGTGGGAAGTTTCTAAAACTCTGGAGGCGCGGTTTGTTGAAACAAGCTCCTTACCCGCATGGCTGACCTTGATGTGCTTGGAAAACTTTTCTAGCCTGGGCGGCCGTGGGTAATCCCAAACCGACTCACTTTCGATTTTCCTAGTCATCACTACCTCGCTTCAGCGTCATGGAAAGGCGGTCTTTACCCAGGTATCTAAACAGCACCGCTGTCTAATCCTTCCAACACTTGCTGAGCTCTTACCCTGAGGTCTGTTAGATCTGAAAGACGAGTCAGTCCATTCACCTGCTGGCTCATTCGGTGGTTTTTCTTGAATTCTTCTTTGTGCCTGTCCAGAAAATCCCAGTACAAAGTGGTGAATGGGCAGGAATCATCTCCAACCCTTTTCTTTGGGTCGTATGCACACCCCTTGCAATGTGAAGTCATGCGGTTTATGTAGGCGCCGCCTGCAGCGTAGGGCTTAGTCATAAGCCGGCCAGAATCGGCATGGACTCCCATGCCGATGATGTTTGGCACCATCACCCACTCAGCCGCATCAATGAACTGCGTCCGCATCCACTCCAAAAACTGCTGCGGATTGGTGCCAGTAATAAGTGCCAAGTTACTCAAAATCATCAGCCGCGGAATGTGATGGGTCCAAGCTCTTTTTTCAACGTCCTGGACGGCTGATTTGACGCAGGCCATCTTCGTTTTGGAGGAGTCAGTGAAAAGCGGGAGTAGTTTTCGTGTCGCCTGAAGGCCGTTTAGCTCTCGGTAATCCTCACCCAAGAACCAGTACATGCCGTTTATGTATTCACGCCAGCCAATTAGCTGCCGGATGAAGCCCTCTACAGATTGCATCGGCGCCATACCCTTGTCGAATCTTTCAATCACTGCTGCAACCACCTCGCTGGCATGCAAGAGTCCGTTGTTTAGATAAGGACTCAGCAGCGAGTGGTGGAGCGACCAGTCGTCATCGGTGACGGCATCCTCGTAAGGGCCAAAGCCAGCAAGGTGATTATCTAAAAAGTGATCAAGTTGCTTGAGCGCTCCAGCCCTGGTGGTAGCCCAGGTGCTGGAAGGTTCATGGCCCAGCTCTTCTAATACCTCAAGGTCTAGTTCGTCTCTTTGGTGCTCAAGTCGCTCGGGCCAGCTGTAGTTCTTCGGTGGTGGCAATCGATTATCGTGATCAAAATTCCATTGACCGCCGACTGGCTTGTCGCCGTCCATCAGGAGCCCGAGGCGTTTTCTTTGTAGCCGATAGAAGTTCTCCATCACGAAAGTCTTTTGAGCACCCGCCCAGTCAGCAAAGAGCTCACGGGGTGTGAGGAAGAAATTATTCTCCACGAATTCAACGCCGACAGCTTTGAGCTGCTGGGATTGCTTGAACGAAGAAGGCTGCGCTGCTAAAACCGGGAGATTGCCATACTTATCTTTCGCCAAAGTGATTCCCGCAGCGGTGTCGCTGGCTTTCAGGTATTCAACCTGAAACCCCTTGGCCTCCTGCTCTTTGGCGAAGTGCCTTGCCGAAGAAAGCAGGAAAAACAAGCGATCCTTATGAAAGCGGGTGACTGAGGCCATGCGCGCACTCTCAACCAGCAACACGACATCAGTCTCAGGGTTTGCCTGCTTCATTACCCCGTAATCACCGTTCAGGTGATCAAAGGCAATAAACAGAATTCGCTTAGCCTCTTTCATAAAGCCTCAACGTCTGAGCTTTAGGAAACCAAGTCAAACCGGTCCGCATTCATGACCTTGCTCCACGCCGCAATAAAGTCAGCCACGAACTTGCCGCTATTGTCGTCCTGAGCGTAAACCTCAGCATAAGAACGCAAGATTGAATTGGACCCAAAGACCAAGTCTGCTCTGGTTGCAGTGAACTTGACCTGACCAGTCTCACGGTTGCGAAGGTTATATAGGTTGAACCCTGCTGGTTCCCAGACGTAAGTCATGTCAGTCAAGTTCACGAAGAAGTCATTTGTTAGCTGACCCTTTCGGTCAGTGAGCACACCGTGCTCACTGTCTGAAGCGTTGGTTCCAAGAACCCTCATGCCACCAACAAGTGCAGTCATCTCGTGACCCGTCAGGCCCATCAACTGCGCACGATCTAACATCAATTCCTCAGCCGGAACTGTGTAGTCCTTCTTTAGGTAGTTTCTGAAACCGTCGTGGATTGGCTCAAGTGGCCCAAAGGACTCCACGTCTGTCCACTCCTGTGTGGCGTCTCCCCTTCCCGGGCTGAATGGAACGACCACTTCCTGTCCTGCAGCCTTTGCAGCGTTTTCAATGCCGACGTTTCCAGCCATCACAATGACGTCAGCAACGCTTGCGCCATTGGCTGCTGCGATTGGCTCCAATGTGGCGAGCACGCTTTGCAGGCGGTCAGGCTCATTGCCCTCCCAGCTGCGCTGTGGCTCAAGTCGAATGCGAGCGCCGTTAGCACCGCCTCGCATGTCAGACCCGCGGTAGGTTCTTGCTGAGTCCCATGCGGTAGAAATCATGTCGGCATCGCTCAAGCCAGACTTTCTAATTGCCTGCTTTACTGCCTCGATATCGTAGGAAGAGTTGCCAGCTGGAACTGGGTCCTGCCAAATGAGTGACTCGTCTGGCACATCTGGCCCCAGGTAGCGAGCTGCAGGTCCCATGTCACGGTGAGTGAGCTTGAACCAAGCCCTTGCAAAAACATCTGAGAAATAATCAGGGTCCGCATAAAACTTCTTGGAAATCTCCAAGTAAGCAGGATCTTTGATCATTGCCATGTCTGCATCTGTCATCACAGGGTTGCGGCGGACAGAAGCATCCTCAACATCGACTGGCATGTCGCTTTCTTCGATGTTCACCGGCTCCCACTGCTGAGCTCCCGCTGGGCTCTTTACAAGCTCCCAGTCGTATTTGAACAACAGGTGGAAATAGCCGTTGTCCCAGGTTGTTGGGTGAGTGGTCCACGCACCCTCTAAGCCAGAAGAAACCGTATCGGTGCCAATACTGCGCGTTTTGTGGTTCATCCAACCAAGGCCCTGCTCATGCATACCAGCACCCTCGGGTGCAGCTTCTAGGTTTCCGGCGTCACCATTACCGTGCATCTTGCCAACAGTGTGACCACCTGCGGTTAGCGCAACGGTCTCTTCGTCGTTCATAGCCATTCGCGCAAAGGTCTCACGCACCTGACCAGCAGTCTTTAGTGGATCGGGCTTGCCGTTCACGCCCTCTGGGTTTACATAAATCAATCCCATTTGCACCGCAGCAAGTGGGTTTTCCATGCTTGCTGGATTTTCTAGATCTTCATACCTGGAGTCAGAAGGAGCTAGCCACTCTTTTTCACTGCCCCAGTAGATGTCTTTTTCTGGCTCCCAGATATCTGGCCTGCCAAATGCAAACCCGAAGGTCTTTAGACCCATTGACTCATAGGCAATGTTTCCAGCCAGGATCATTAGGTCCGCCCAGGAGATCTTGTTGCCATACTTCTTCTTTATTGGCCAAAGAAGCCTGCGGGCCTTGTCAAGGTTCACGTTGTCAGGCCAAGAGTTCAGGGGTGCGAATCTCTGGCTGCCAGAGCCACCACCGCCACGGCCATCTGCTGTGCGGTATGTGCCGGCCGAGTGCCAGGCCATTCGGATCATCAACCCGCCATAGTGACCCCAGTCTGCTGGCCACCAGCTTTGGCTTGTCACCATGAAGGCGTGCAGATCCTTCTTGAGAGCTGCAACATCAAGACTTTTAACTTCTTCGCGGTAGTCAAAGTCTTGGCCCATTGGATTCGCCTTTGAATCGTTCTGGGTGAGAATTTCAAGCTTGAGAGCATTTGGCCACCAGTCCATTTCGGCTGAGCCAACTTTTGTCTGAGCTCCGTGAACTACCGGGCAACTACCTTGTTGTTCCATGACTGTCTCCTTGTTGAACTTATGGTCTTTTGAGCTTGAAAATCCCCTGACAAAAGCCTAACCTCTTGGGCTTCAGTACTTTGATGACCCTGAAAAAAAGACAGCCACCGATTCCTCAGTGGCTGTCTTTTTCCTAAATATTGTTACTGGCTGGTTAGCGCGGGGATGATGGCTCCCGAGAAAATCTGCCAAGCAAGCAGGCTCTTTGCCACGAGGCTCAGAGTGATGTAGGTCTTCTCACCGAATAGGTAGTCCTTCCAGGGTCCAATTTTCTTGTACTGGAACGCCTGGTTGAAACCGAAGGTGTTGAAGAAGATAAACAGTGCAACAACGATTCCATACACGAAGCCTGGAATGTCAGAGGCGTTTGTTGCCCCTGGCTGCCAGATGTAAAGAACAAGAATTAGCCAAGGAACAATTCCGGTCATTGAACCGAAGATGAATGGCAAGCCCTTGCCGTTTCCTGGTGTTTCGTACTTCTCCTGAAGAGCACCGAAGAAGATCATCGATGCGTTGACAGCGAAGATTGCGCTCAGTGCTGCAATGTCTGTAATACCGTTCAGTAGCGCAATACAGAAGATCATGACCGATGAGCTGAGTGAATACTCAACCCAACGGAAGTAGTTGTGGTTTAGCTTCAACCCACCCTTGTAGCGCTCAAAGAACATTGGCGAGGAGATGATGAAGTGGAACAGTGCTGAAAGTCCTAGGAACGCAACAATGCCGGCTCCGATGTTGATTTCAAACAGTGTGACGACATCCGCCGGAAGCGGCACTCCCGGAGGGCCTGTTGGATACTCAATTTTGACCGGGAAAAGAATCTGGTTGTCCAGCATGGTCAAGACAAACGAGAAACCGATCGCCTGAATAAGGTGCAAGAAACCTGCACCGATATTGTATTTTCTCAGGCCAGCAATCTGCTGGTCTTGAGTTTTTGGTGCCTTTGTAGCTTTAGCCATAGTTAGAACTCCTTAGTTCCTTTGTGGCTAAAGTCTAGGCGCGAACGTGGTCTCTCTCTAGCTTTGCGCCCTCCACGTCGACATCCGGCAATAGCTTGTCTAGCCACTTTGGAAGCCACCAAGCCGACTTTCCAAGCAGAGTCATCACCGCTGGCATCAACAACAGTCTGACTAGGAACGCGTCAATAAGTACTCCCATTGCCAGGCCAAAGCCCATTGGCTTCATCAAGGTGATGTGTGAGAAAGCAAAACCACCGAAGACCGAGATCATGATGATCGCGGCTGCAAAAACAACCGCCCTGCCAAGGTGAACACCGTAGTTGATGGAGTCATTTGGAGACTTGCCGTGAGCAAAGGCTTCTCTCATGCCAGACACCAAGAATAGCTGGTAGTCCATGGCAAGACCAAAGACTATGCCGATCAAGATAATGGGCAGGAAGCTCAAAATTGGACCCGGCTGGTAAACACCAAACAACTCGGACAGCCAGCCCCACTGGTAAACCGCAACCACGGCACCTATCGTCGCCAAAATGGTGAGCAGGAATCCTGCGGTAGCAATTATTGGAACCAAGATTGAGCGGAAGACCAAAATCAACAGCATGATCGACAACAGGATCACCGTTCCAAGGTAAAGAGGCAATACGTCTGCAAGCTTTTGAGACATGTCGATGTTAATTGCGGCAATGCCGGTGACCTCCATGGTGACCTGCATGTCTCGATTGAGCTCTTCGCTCAAATCTCTGACGTCAAAAACCAACTGATCGGTCGTCTCGCCAGTAGGACCCTCAAGCGGGATGACTACAAACATCAACTGCGAGCTGTCATCTGAAACGCCCGCTGGCAAAACACTTGTCACGTTTTCAAGAGTGCCAAGCTCACCTGCCAGCACGGCCTGCATCTCCAAGAGTTCAACTTCGTCAAGCACTTCAGGGAGTTCTGCAATGGCCACCAGGTTTCCGTTGGCCCCTGCGCCGAAGGCGTCAGAAATCAAGTTATAAGACTTGTTTGCTGTTGAGTCAGACGGCTCAGTGCCACCGTCTGGTAAAGCCAACCTGAGGCTTCCGGCAGGGATTGCCAGTATCGACAGCAGTCCGATGATTGCAACTGATACTAAAATTGGGTGCCTGTTTGCAAGCACTGGCTTATAGGCATCCACTGGCTCTTTAATGACTTGCGTGTCGGAATCCTTATGGGAAGCAATCTCCAAGTCTCTGCCGGCTCTTTCTTTTTTGCTGAGAACCTTGAGCTTTGCCAAGCTCAGCACTGCAGGAACAAAGGTCAACGCAATCATGACCGCAACAACGATTGCCAACGCGCCGGCACTTCCCATCAGGCCAAGGAAGCTAATCCCCGTGAGGTTAAGCGCAAGAAGAGCAATAACTACTGTCACACCAGCAAAGACCACTGCGTTGCCACTTGTTCCATTCGCTAGGCCAATCGATTCTCGGACTTCTAGCCCAGCTTTCAGCTGCTTGCGGTGACGGTTCAAGATAAACAGTGAGTAGTCGATACCCACAGCGAGCCCGAGCATCACACCAAGAAGCGGTGTGGTCACCGTCATGTCAACCACGGCAGACAGGCCAAATGTTATGGCCGCCGAAATACCAACACCTGTGATTGCAGCAATAACCGGAAGACCTGCCCCAATAAAGGTTCGAAGCATAATAATCAGCACGAATGCGGCAACAATCAAACCGATAACCTCGCCGATACCGAAGATGCCATCAAGCGAAAAAACCAAGGTGTTTGAGAACTCAACCTGCACGCTTGCAGGCGTTAGGTCACGAATCAGCTCAACCACCTCGTTTGCAAGAGATGATTCAACATCAGAAATCTGGACAGTGAAATAAATAGTGGAAAGTGCAGTTAGTCCGTCACTGGAAACCGTTCCAAAACCCGCCGCCTCATCCAAAAGTGCCTGACCCGCGACTAGAGACCTAGAAGCTAGTGCAGCCTCAGCCTTTCCTTCGTCGAGTTCGGCTTGGGCTTCGACCAACTGCTCTTGACCTGCATCAAGCTGTGCAATCCCCTGGTTTAGCTGTTCGAGATTTGCCTGTAGCTGCTCGACACCTGGAGCACCTGCGGCAATCAACTGCTCAATGCCTGCTTCCAGCTGAAGCTTCTGCTCCTCCAGTGCCGCCCTGTTGGTAGCAATTTCTGAAAGACCGATATCAATTTGCTCTTGACCTGCTGCAATCTCTACCTGCCCTGCATCAAGTTCAACTTTGCCATCGGCAAGTTGGATCTTCTGATCCTCAAGAGAGTCTTGCGCCACGAAGGGGTCTAGCGCCTCATCAACGCCTGTGATTGTTTCAACCTCTTTGAGAAGGCTTGCTATCGAAGCCTTTTCTGCATCGGTGAACGGAACTTTATCCGCCTTGTGAAAAACAACCTGGCCAGCACCGCGACCAGCCTCCGGGAAAGTCTCCTGAAGAGAGTAAACCAATTCTTGTGATGGAATGCCGTCTAGGTTCACGGTGGAAGCAAGCTTGCCACCTGAAACCAGTGCTGCGGCTCCAGCCGCAGAGAGAATTACGAACCAAATTGATATGACAGCAATGGCTCTCCGGGCAGAAAATTTCCCTAGGCGGTAAAGCAGCTCGGCCATGTTGTCCAATGCATTAGAGGGCGCAATACGCGCCAAGTGGGATGTGTGTCAAGACTAAGGACAAAGCCTGAGTAAACGCTGTGCTCTTTCGTGAGGGTTATAACCAGTGCCAGCCCGATATTCATCCCATGTCTGACGCTAGTGTTGTCAATACAGGGTTATTCGGAAGAAGAGATATGGCCGATTCAAAGACTAAAAGCGACGGCTTCACAGTTGAAGAACGAAAAGCCATGCGCGAGCGAGCCAAAGAGCTAAAGCTTCAGGGCAACAAAGAAGCCGCTGAAAAAGATCTTCTCGAAAAAATAGCTGAAATGCCCGCCCCAGATAAATCTATGGCGACAAAAATTCACCAGCTTGTCAAGAAACATGCCCCTGAGCTGGACCCAAAAACCTGGTACGGAATGCCTGCATATGCAAAAGACGGAAAGACCGTGATCTTCTTCCAGAGTGCGGACAAGTTCAAGGTTAGATTTGCAACCCTCGGCTTCAGCGAACACGCCAACCTCGATGAGGGCAAGATGTGGGCAACATCTTTTGCCCTAGAGACAATCACTCCAGATAACGAGCCGGAGATTACTCGACTTATCACCAAAGCTGTCAGCTAACCAAGACCGTCAAGGAAATAACATGAAAACAATTCCCCACTACATCAACGGGCAAGAATTCGAATCCTCGAATCCAAGATTTGCTCCTGTTTTTGACCCTGCGCTCGGAAAGCAGACCGGGCAGGTCGAGCTAGCCAATCAGGGAGCCATTGCCGCTGCCGTTGAGGCTGCATCGGCTGCCTTTCCAGCTTGGAGGGATGCCTCCTTGGCTAAGCGACAGCAGGTTATTTTCAGGTTCCGCGAGCTGCTGAATGACCGCAAGCACGAACTTGCCGAAATCATCACCGCAGAGCATGGCAAAGTGCTTTCAGATGCTCTTGGAGAAATTACTAGGGGTCAAGAGGTTGTTGAGTTCGCATGTGGCATGCCTCACCTATTGAAGGGTGAATACTCTGAGAACGCATCGACCAATGTTGATGTTTACTCAACCAAACAGCCCCTTGGTGTCGTGGGCATAATCAGCCCGTTCAACTTTCCAGCTATGGTTCCGATGTGGTTTTTCCCAGTCGCCCTCGCAGCCGGCAACTCGGTGATTTTGAAGCCGAGCGAGAAGGACCCGAGTGCTGCGCTTTGGATTGCAAGCCTCTTGAGTGAAGCGGGCCTCCCGGATGGTGTCTTCAATGTTCTTCAGGGCGACAAGGAGGCAGTTGATGGCCTCATCGAATCAGAAGCGGTTCAATCAATCAGCTTCGTTGGCTCTACTCCGATTGCGAAGTACATCTATGAGAACTGCGCCAAGAACGGCAAGCGTGTTCAGGCACTGGGTGGGGCAAAGAACCACATGCTGGTCTTGCCGGATGCTGACCTGGATCT
>Ga0209138_1002135_pt1 | contig 15546 bp, 18 predicted proteins | sample SaaInl3SG_22_DNA_FD_184645 | JGI IMG/M metagenome (GOLD analysis project Ga0209138, IMG submission 184645) | Marine microbial communities from expanding oxygen minimum zones in the Saanich Inlet - ESP_153SG_22_DNA (SPAdes) (version 2) | ecosystem: Environmental > Aquatic > Marine > Intertidal...
CAATAGTTTGACCAAAAATTCTTTTTGTCTCTTCGGCATTCCATTCAAAAATGTCAGCTGCACCATTTGTTTCACCAACACCTTCTGCTAAAGGTTTTCCATTTTCTAAAGTCATCCATTTAGCTAACACATCTTTTTTTTCTCGAAGTTTATCTGCTATACGTCTTAAAATATAAGATCTTTCCCATGGGGTTATTTTTTTCCAAACAGCTAATCCTTTTTCAGCAGATTTTAAGGCTCTATCAACATCTTCAGGTGTAGCTTTTGATGCATGTCCTAAAACTTCTTCTGTTGCAGGATTGATAACCTCATAAGTTTCTTTATTTGATGACGGAGACCAACTACCATCAATAAATTGTCCAAATTTTTCGTACATAATTAGCTGAACCTTAAGTTGATTTTTAAAAATATTTGTCCCAATTTTTAGCAAATATGTTTTAATGTTACAAATCAAAAAGGAGATAACAATGGCTAAATTTATAATTATGGGATGTTACACCGCTAAAGGTCTTGGTGGGTTTGTAAATAATCCAGACACTGACAGAAAAGTTGCAACAACAGCACTTTGTGAAGCAGCTGGAGCAAAGCTTACTGCCTATGCTGGTCTAAGAGGAAAGTATGATTTTATGGTTGAAGTAGAAGGCACTTTTGAACAGGCTTCTGCATCCGGAATGGTAGCTGTATCTAGTGGTGCTGTTACAGATTTTTCTGTTCATGAAGTTATTGACTTAAATGCAGTTGCAAAAATTGCTAACAAAATGGCTTCTGGATATAAAGAACCAGGAAAATAAAAAATACCTTCCAGTATGGAAGAGCTGGAAGTTGGCTAGCTTCAAATAATCATGATTAATATAAATAAATAATATAAAATAGTTTAATGAATAATCTTACAGATACTTTTGGAAGAAAATTCCCCTATATAAGATTATCAATTACAGATGTGTGTAATTACAGTTGTACCTATTGTTTGCCCCAAGGTTACAAAAAAACACCTGGAGACACTAGAAGTTTTATGTCGACTGAAGAAATTTCAAGATTAACAAAAGCTTTAACTGAACTTGGTGTTTGTAAAATTAGATTAACCGGTGGAGAGCCAACGGTTAGAAAAGATTTTTTTGATATCCTTAGAGATATGAAGCAAAATTCTAATATACCCAAAGTAACAATGACAACTAATGGTTATCGTTTGGATAAAATTGCAAAACAATTATCTGAAGCTGGTTTGGATGGAATAAATATTAGTATTGATAGTTTAAATAGAGAAACTTTTAAAAAATTAACAGGACATGACAGGCTTAATGAAATTTTGGAAGGGATAAAGATTTTACAAAAACTAGATTTTAAAAATATAAAAGTTAATGCCGTTTTACTTAAAGGTATTAATGATACCTATGAAGAATTTGAAAAATTTGGAAACTTTATAAAAAAAAACAAAATTGACTTTAGATTTATAGAATTGATGCAAACTGGTGATAATTTAGAGTATTTCAAGAAAAACCATGTTTCTTCAAAAATATTCAAAGACTATTTAGAAAAAAATAACTGGATATCTCAAACATTTGGTAAAGATGCTGGTCCTTCATTAAATTTTATACATCCTGAGTATCAAGGTAAATTTGGATTAATCGCTCCCTACTCTAAAGATTTTTGTCAAACATGTAACAGATTGAGAGTTACCTCTCGAGGTGATTTAAGATTATGTTTATTTGGTAATACTGGAATTAGCATTAGACATTTATTGCAAGATGATGCTCAAAAAGATGAGCTTGTAGATCTAATAATTAATCAATTGCATCTTAAAAAAGAGACACATTATTTAGAACTTGGAGATACTGGAATTACTCCAAATTTATCAACTACTGGAGGATAAATGGCAAACTTAAAAGTAATAAATGAAGAAAAATTAAAAGACTGGGCTAAAGATATTTTTAAAAAAAACTCATTTAACATGATTGATGTTTCATCAAAAAAAGAAACATTTAGAAGAGCATTAGCTTCTGGTAAAATTTATGTAGGAAAAAAAGTTTTTAATCTAATTAAAAATAAAGAAATGCCTAAAGGTGACCCTGTCACATTGGCTGAAGTATCTGCCGTTCTAGGGGTTAAAAAAACAAGTGAATTAATTCCACTATGTCATCCACTACCAATAGATCATACTGCAACAAAAATTATTATGCATGAAGATGATAGCTCTTTAGAAGTTTTTTGTGTTGTGTCAGCTGTTGCAAAAACTGGTGTTGAAATGGAAGCTATTATGGGTGTTAATACTGCGTTAATTACAATCTATGATCTTAGTAAAATTGTAAACCCACATCTTAGAATTGATAATGTTAGATTGTTAATTAAAGAAGGTGGAAAAAGTGGTCTATGGATCAATCCTGATGGACTACCAGAGTTTTTAAAAGATATTTTTTAATCATGAAAATTAAACTTGAACTATTTGGTGCAAGTAGAGATTTTAGTAATAAAGAATTCTTAGAATTCGACATTAAACAAAAGATGGAAATTAAAGATTTTAGGAAAGAAATAATTTATTATTTAGAAAAAAACTTTAAGGGCAATGACAGCTTTGTAAAAATTGTAAAAAACTCTGTTTTTTGCTCAGAAGATAATAATATTGTTAATGATAACTTTAAAATTATAAAAGACCAAAAAATTGCAATAATACCTCCAATAGGTGGTGGTTGATGCTACATATAAAAATTATAGACATTAAAAAAGATAAAATAAAAACTTCTGTAGCAGAAACTTTTATAAAATCTTTCTCATATGGTGCATCAATTATCTTTAACGGCACAGTCAGAAATATTAATGAAAATAAAGAAGTTGTTGGAATAACTTATGACAGTCATGACGAGCTAGTATTAAAAAGTTTTGAAGAAATATATAAAGAGACTACAGAAAAACTAAAAATTATAGACAAAGCTGTCTTTATTGAGCATATTAAAGGTTACGTAGGACTGGGTGAAACTAGTATTATTATCGCAGTTGCCTGTAAACATAGAGATGAAGCATATGTACTATCTAGATATATTATTGAAGAAATTAAAAAAAGATCTCCTATATGGAAAAAAGAACACTATAAAGATGAACAAAGCGAATGGTTAAAAGGTAATCCAATTAAAAATGAAAAAATATAAATATTCAGAAATAACGCCTGAACAAATATATAATAAAAGAAGAAAGTTTATTAAATCTATTGGCTTGGGTGTAGGTACATTATCTTTAAGTGGTATACCATTTTTAAACAGTGCTTATTCACAAAATAAAACTAAGTTAACATCATATGAGGATATCACTACTTATAATAACTATTATGAGTTTGGAACTGGAAAAGGGCATCCTTTTAAAAATTCACAAGAATTTATAACTAAACCATGGAGTGTTACTATTGAAGGCGAAGTGGATAATCCAATTACCCTTTCAGCTGAAGAAATAATTTCTTTATTTCCTTCAGAAGAAAGAATTTATAAACTTAGGTGTGTTGAAGGTTGGTCTATGGTTATTCCTTGGATGGGATTTTCTCTAAGTAAGTTACTTAGTAAAGTATCTATTAAAAATACTGCAAAATTTGTTGAATTTGAAAGTGTTTATGACCCTGAACAAATGAATGGTCAAAGATATCCAGTTTTAAATTGGCCCTATAGAGAAGGATTAAGAATTGATGAAGCTATGCATCCTATAACAACAGTCGTTACTGGGCTTTATGGAAAAGCATTGCCTAATCAAAATGGAGCTCCATTAAGAATTTTTGTTCCTTGGAAATATGGTTTTAAAAGTGCAAAAGCAATTGTTAAAATAAAATTAGTTAAACAGATGCCTGTTTCTTCTTGGATGAAATCTTCACCAAGAGAATATGGATTTTATTCAAATGTTAACCCAAATGTTTCACATCCTAGATGGTCACAAGCAACAGAACGTGTCATAGGCGAAGGCATTTTATCTCCTAGAATTGAGACAGAAATGTTTAATGGCTACGGTGATGAAGTTGCAAATTTATACTCTGGTATGGATTTAAAGAAAAATTTTTAAAAATATTTAGTTGGTTTTTTAAATTATGCAAAAATATATAAAAATACCAATTTTCTTTTTTTGCTTACTGCCAATATTAATTATTTTTTATCAAATTGCTTTTAACCAATTAGGTCCTGAACCTGTGAAAAAAATAACACATGTAACTGGTGAATGGACGCTTCGTTTTATTATAATAACTCTTGCAATGTCTCCACTACAAAAATTTACTAAATCAAACTTCTGGATTAGCTATAGAAGAATGTTTGGCTTGTTTGTTTTTTTTTATGCATCAGCGCACATGATGACATATGTTGGAATAGATTATCGCTTTGATTGGTCTAGTATTAGTGATGATATTATTAAAAAAAAATTTATATTTGCTGGATTTTTAGCTTGGCTTTTATTAGTGCCACTTGCTCTTACTTCATCTAAAAGAATGATAAGGTTGTTAAGAGATAAGTGGAAAAAACTACACAAGCTTATTTATATAATTTCTTTATTGGGAATTATTCACTACTTATGGTTAGTTAAAGTAGTTACAGTTGAACCTTTGATTTATCTTATTATTATAGTAATTTTACTTACACTAAGAGCTCAAAAGCATTCTATTTATAATAGAAAGAACTAATCTTATATTGTCTTTTGAATAGTGCTTTTTTGAATTTATACGATCAATACTCAAATTGAATGGTCTTATCTTCTTATCGGCATAATCACATTTCAGCTTAATTCCTGTTAATTTACAACTACCCTTCTGTAATTTATAGATGCGAAAGATGTCATCTAAAGAGATATCTAATTTAATTTTTCTTTTTTTTGCTCCAGTTTTGATAGAACTAAATCTTCTTCTTATATAAAGATCCATATCTTTACCGGATCTTTCATAATAACGAATTTTTCGATTAGTGTTATCTTTAGAAATTTTGATAGTCATACATCTTTTTTAATCTACTGGATATCTAAAAAAGATTCTTTTTATGTGTCCAAGGTCCCATTTTAGTTTTAGGCAAAAACTTTTCTAGGTCTAATAGGACATTTTCTGCTAGTTTTCTGTAAGTAGTTAATTTACCACCATAAATACTAAGAAGGGGTAATTTTTTTATTATATTTAAGTCAAAAATATAATCTCTTGTAACTTTGGAAGCTTGATTAAAATCCTCTATTAAAGGTCTTATTCCAGAATAAGAGTCAACTATATCTTTTGTACTGATTTGTTTTTCTAAATAATTATTTACTGAACGAATTAAATATTGAATTTCTTTTTTTGAAATTTCTTTATTTTCAGGCGATTTAACTTCAACCTCAGTAGTTCCAATTAGTGAAAATTTTTTTTTATAGGGTATTACAAATATTATTCTCTTGTCAGTATTTTGAAATGTAAATGCAACATCTTTCTTATATAATTTTTTAGTTATAATGTGACTTCCTTTAACTAATCTAATTTTATTTTTTGATTTTATTTTTATATTTTTTTTTAAGGTTTCATTTATCCATGGACCAGATGCATTAATTAAAATTTTTGATTTTATTTTCTCTCCTTTTTGAAGATGAATGACCCATTCATTACCATCAATTTCTGCTTTTTTAACTTTATTATATTCTAATACTTTAGCTTTATATTTTTTTGCAGATTTTATATTTAGTTTAGTCAATTTTTTATCATCAATTTGAACATCAAAATATTGGAAACCAGTTTTATATTTTTTTTTAAGAATATTCGGTAATTTTTTTGAAATATCTAATGTGTTTGACTTTGGTATAATTGTTTTGCCTCCTAAATTATCATAAAGAAACAAACCCATTTTAATTAACCATGCAGGTCTAATTTTATCAACATATGGGATGATAAAAGGAATAGGTTTTGAAATTGGTTTTGCAATTTTGTAAATTATTTCTCTTTCTTTGAGAGACTCTCTAACTAGTTTAAATTCATAATTTTCCAAATATCTAAGACCACCATGAATTAATTTGGTAGACCATGAAGATGTTGCTCCACCTATCTCACCTTTGTCAGCGAGACAAACAGACAAACCTCTTCCAGCAGCATCTCTAGCTAAACCAGCGCCGTTTATACCACCACCTATAATGAATAAATCGAATACTTTTGACATTAAAATTGTAGGTTGTTTATAAAACGTAATTAAAAATTTTCAATAATTTAAATTATTTTAACGCTGGTACTCAATAAATTTGACTTTTAGATAAAGATTTTTTTAAATTTAAAAAAGATCTATTCATTTTAAAGTCAACAGGAGCAAACTTCATAAAATCAAAATCGTTAAAATCAGGATTTAAAACTATATATACTCCTATAAAACCAATAAAAATTGCTGACCATCTTCTTATACCAACTTTTTCTTTTAAAAAAATTGTTGCTAATATTGAAACAAAGAAGGGGCTTGTAAATTAAACATACCTAAATACAAAAACTGCAAATATAGACGATAAAAATGTAGCTATCCAAAGATTAAGATCTGTAAGACCTAGCCAAGCTAAATGAATAAATGCAGCACTTAATAAAGATACAAAAAGTCTGTCTCCTCTTGTTGTATTAAGAGTTAAAATTCCTTTTCTTGGGCTGCCACCAGGATCCTTTTTTTCCCAGAAATACATAACTGTAATGCAAAGAGCTATAAAAATAAAAAAACTTGCTGTAGGCCATGTCCAGGCCATCCATTTTATAAAATCAAAGTCAAAAAGACCTTTTTCTTTTGCTTCACCAACTGTATTCCAAGTATTCGTAGCTGCATGTAGATTTGTAAAAATCATACTCTCCCCATTGCAAATCCTTTAGCAATGTAATTTCTTACAAAGTAAATTACTATTGCCCCAGGTATAATAGTTAAGCTTCCAGCTGCTGCTAATAAACCAAGTTCATAACCCGATGTACTTGATGTTCTTGTCATTATAGCTGCAATTGGTTTCGCTATTGTAGCTGTAAGAGTTTTTGCTAGTAATAATTCAACCCAAGAAAACATAAAACAGAAAAACATGGTAATACCTATTCCAGCAGCTATTGTAGGAATAAAAATTTTAAAGAAAAATTTAGGAAAAGAATATCCATCAACATATGCAGTTTCATCTAATTCTTTAGGAACAGCAGACATAAATCCTTCTAATATCCAAACTGCAAGAGGAATATTAAAAAGACAATGAGATAGTGCAATAGCTATATGTGTATCAAATAAATTTATTGATGAATAAAACTGAAAGAAAGGTAAAGCAAAAACAGCAGGTGGAGCCATTCTGTTTGTTAAAAGCCAGAAAAATAAATGTTTATCGCCTAAAAATTTATATCTTGAAAAGGCATACGCAGCAGGAAGTGCCGCAGATACAGAAATTATAGTATTTAAAACTGTATACATAATAGAATTTACATAACCCATATACCAGGTGCTATCTGTAAATATTGTTTTATAATTATCTAATGTAAAATCTTGTGGCCACAATGAATAAACATTTATAATTTCAGTAGTTGATTTAAATGACATATTTAACAACCAATAAATAGGTAACATTAAAAAAATTATGTAGAATGTTGGTACCACCCATTTTATTTTTTTCATTTTCTACCCTCATCTTTCATCATTAAGCTGTAAAAAACCCAACATATTAAAAGTACAATTAAAAAATAAATAAGTGACATAGCAGCTGCAGGTCCAAGATCAAATTGACCTAAGGCCATTTTTACTAAATCTAATGATAGAAAATTTGTTGCATTACCAGGACCGCCTCCTGTTAAAACAAAAGGTTCGGTATAAATCATAAAACTATCCATAAACCTTAAAAGTATAGCTAAAGTTAAAACTTTTTTCATTTTAGGTAGTTCGATATATCTAAAAATATCCCATCTACTAGCACCATCTATTTCTGCTGCTTGATAGTAAGCTGGCTGAATTGAATTTAAACCTGCATAAGATAAAAGTACAACTAAAGAAGTCCAATGCCAAACATCCATAAGAATAGTTGTAAACCAAGCATCTCCACTTTGTTGAGTAAAATTATAATCAAAACCAAGCGAATTTAGAGTATTTCCAAGAAAACCTATTTCTGGAAGAGCAAATATATTCCACATAGCTCCTACTACATTCCAAGGTATTAACAACGGCATTGACATTAAAATTAAACAAACAGGTACTCCCCAACCTTTTTTGGGCATAGTCAAAGCAATAGCTATACCTAAAGGTAGCTGTATTAGAAGAATTATAAAGGTAAATATAAATTGTCTTCCTAAAGATGCGTGAAATCTTTCAGAATGTAAAATTTCTTTGAACCATCTTGTTCCTTCCCATGCAAAAACATTACTTCCAAAAGTTTCTTGAAATGAATAATTAACAACAGTCATTAATGGTACTACAGCATTGAATGCAACAAGCACAAATACAGGAATAACAAAGAACCAGGCTTTTTGATTATGTGTTTTGTTCATTATTCAATTATCCAATCATCTCCATATACATAAGTATATTTTTGATCAAAAGTTATATGTGCGCTGTCACTGGGTATTTCAGTAGAAACATTAGCTAAAATTTTAATACTTCCGCTACTACACTCAGTATCAATTACTTTATGTCTGCCTGTATCACTAACTCTTTTAATCTTTACTTTAATACCATCATTCGAAAAATTTATAAATTCTGGTCTAATGCCTACTTGCATTTTACTAAAATTTGTTTTTTTAATACTGTTATTGCTCGGTAATATCTTTCCTTCAAAATTAATTTGACCATTTTTAATTTCACAAGGAAGAATATTCATACCTGGTGAACCAATAAAATGTCCTACAAAAGTATGTTTTGGTTTTTCAAATAATTCTACAGGTGTACCTGTTTGAACAATTTGTCCTTCATGCATAACTACGACTTGGTCTGCAAAGGTTAAGGCTTCAATTTGATCATGGGTAACATAAATCATAGTCCGATTAATTTTTTGATGTAATTCTTTTAACTTTGATCTTAAAACCCACTTTAAATGAGGGTCAATAACTGTTAAAGGTTCGTCAAACATAATTACATTCACATCTGATCTCACTAATCCTCTTCCTAAAGAGATTTTTTGTTTACCATCCGCTGTTAACCCAGCAGCTTTATTATTTAGAGTTGATGTGAGTTCTAACATCTCTCCAATTTCTTTTACTTTAGAGTCAATTTCTGGTTTAGAAAGACCTCTATTTTTAAGTGGAAAAGCTAAATTATCATAAACAGTCATTGTATCGTATATAACTGGGAACTGAAATATTTGAGCAATATCTCTCTCAACTGGGTTTAAATTTGTTACATCTTTATCATTAAATAAAATTTCACCTTTAGTTGGTTTCAATAAACCTGAAATAATATTTAATAATGTTGTCTTTCCACAACCAGAAGGACCTAATAATGCGTAAGCTCCCCCATCTTTCCAGTCAATATTAACTCCTCTTAACGCCCAGTCTGCATCGTTACTTTGTTTTGTCAAATAACTATGGCTTAAATCTTTTAAAGTTATTTTAGCCATTAGTTACCAATCTGTTATTTGTGTCAAAATATAAGAACTCATCTACATTCATAAATAATTTTGTATTCTCGCCAATATTTTTTTGCTGAATGCCGTTTGATAACGAAACCCAGTTAAGTTTTCCGTTAGTAAAATGAATTAAACTTTCTGACCCACTTAATTCAGAAATCAAAACTTTTCCGTTAATTTCAACTGAATTATCTCCTTCTCTGTATGTAGTTATATTGTGTGGTCTTATGCCTATTTTATAATTTCCATCTTTAATTTGCACGTTTGATTTCCATTGGACGTTGTTATCTTTTAATTTGATCATTTCTCCACTTTTACTTATTTCAGCTATGTTCATTGGAGGATCGCTAAATACTTTAGCTGAAGTTAAATTTTCAGGTTTTTTGTAAACATTTAAAGTTTTTCCATACTGAATAACGTTTCCTTCTAACAATGTTGCAGTGTTTCCACCTATCATCAATGCATCTAAGGGTTCTGTTGTTGCATATACAACAATACAATCTCTATCTTCAAAAAGTTTAGGTAATTCTTCTCTTAATTCTTCACGAAGTTTAAAATCTAAATTAGCTAATGGTTCATCTAGTAATATCAAATCTGAGTCCTTGACTAATGCTCTAGCTAAAGCGGTTCTCTGTTGCTGTCCTCCAGATAATTCATCGGGTTTTTTATTTAGCATAGCTGATAATTTTAAGAGTTCAGCAACTTTTCCTACTCTTTCTTTAATTTCATCAGGTTTCACACCAGTGATTTTTAATGGTGAAGCAATATTTTCAAAAACTGTAAAATTAGGATAATTGATAAATTGTTGGTAAACCATAGAGCAATTTCTTTTTTGAACTGCTTTACCAGTAACATTTTCATCATTAAACCAAATTTCACCTGATGTAGGTTTGTCTAAACCAGCCATAATTTGCATAAGTGTTGTTTTACCTGCTAGTGTGGAACCTAATAAAACATTAATTGTATTTTTTTCTAATTTTAGATTAGTTGAATATATATGAGTTTCTGTTCCTACTTTTTTCTCAACATTTTTTAATTCTAAACTCATATTTGCAATTTATTTATTATTTGTAATTTAGCTTTAAAAAAAAGGGGGCAATAAATGCCCCCTTTTAAATTTAGATTAACCTAGTCTAGGGTTACTTCCAAGCGTCTTCGTATGCTACGGTTTTACCTTGAGGTCTCTCATTAACTTTGGCTTTTGGCGAACCAGCCTTATTTAACCAATAAGAAGCTTCTCTTGGTTTATTAAGTCTTGGTCCACATCCACCGTACGCGTTACTAGCTTTATCAGCAGCTTCCATACGAGACATAACTAAGTCCATCTCATCTGCAAGACGATCCATAGTTTCTTGTGGTGTAAATGTGCCAGAGTTAACTTCTCCGATATGCTGCCACCATAATTGTGCAAGCTTCGGATAATCTGGAACGTTAATGCCTGTTGGAGACCATACATTTCTACCGTTTGATCTATAGAACTCAACAAGTCCACCTAGTTCAGCCGCTCTCTTAGTGAAGTGTTTGTCGTTTAAAGTACTCTTTCTTACGAAAGTTAAACCAACATCAGCTTTTTTAAGAGATACAGTTTTTGAAACTGCAAATTGAGCATACAACCATGCTGCTTTTCTTCTATCAACGTCAGTAGACTTAAACAAAGTCCATGATCCAACATCTTGATATCCAAGCTTCATACCTTCTTCCCAATAAGGTCCTTTAGGTGATGGGGCCATTCTCCATAAAGGCATACCGTCTGCATCAACTACTTTATTATTAGGATCTTTTCCTACTAATGAAGCTGTGAAAGCTGTATACCAGAAAATTTGCTGAGCAACATTTCCTGAAGAAAGAGATGGTAAAGACTGATAAAAGTCCATAGCCGCTGCTCCTGGAGGTGCATAAGATCTTAACCATTCATCCCATTTTCTGATTGCGTATACTGCAGCAGGGGCATTAGTAGCTCCACCTCTTGATACGTTAGCACCAACTGGGTTACAAGTACCTGCTTCCATTCTAATTCCCCATTCGTCTACAGGAACTCCATTAGGTAGGCCTTTACTTCCTCCACCAGCCATTGATAACCATGCATCAGTCATTCTCCAACCTAAGTCAGGAGCTCTTTTACCATAGTCCATATGACCATAAATCTTAACACCATCTATCATCTTCACATCTTCTGAAAAGAATTTAGCGATATCTTCATAAGCAGACCAGTTTACTGGTACACCTAATTCATAACCATATTTATCTTTAAATTGTTTTTTAATTTCAGGTCTATCAAACCAGTCTTTTCTGAACCAATAAAGGTTAGCAAATTGTTGGTCCGGTAGTTGATAAAGATTTCCATCTGGACCTGTTGTAAATTGAAGTCCTATAAAGTCATCTAAATCTAACATTGGATTAGTAACAGCTTTACCCTCACCCTTCATCCAGTCAGTTAAATTTACAGCTTGTTGCATACGCGCGTGCGTACCAATTAAGTCTGAGTCATTTACATATGCATCGTAAATACTTACGTTAGTTTGCATTTGTGTTTGAACAGCCATCACTACATCACCTTCTCCTATGATTTGGTGTTGTACTTTGATGCCAGTTATATCTTCAAACGCCTTTGTAAGAGTCTTAGACTCATACATGTGAGTTGGTATACCTTCAGATACTACTTTTAAAGTCATTCCTGCGAATGGCTTAGCAGCATCATGAAACCACTTTAGCTCTTTCTCTCTTTCTTTAGCAGAAAGAGTAGATAAACTAAACTCACCGTTAGACCATTTCTTAATTGCATCCATATGACCGTCTGCAAATGTATTAGAAATAGTTACGATTGAAAACCAAACAGCAATAGCAAAAATAGTTTTTAATTTATTAATCATTACTTCTCCCTTTGTTTGATTCTTGTTTATTTTAAAAATATTATGTTAACTTGATGAAATGACATATGTCAAAAAAAATTGACAATTGTATAAGATTTTCTCTTCAAAAATACTATTTATACAAGATTTTCACTTTCTAATTGAATATTAGGATAAAGTTTTTTTAATTGCTTTACTCCAACCATCAATAAGAATTTTTCTTTCTGAATTTTTAATTCTTGGTTTAAAGCTTTTGCCTGCTTGCCAATTTTTTGCAATATCTTTTAAAGATTTATAAACCCCTATCTGAAGACCTGCCATAAAGGCCGCACCAAGTGCTGTAGTTTCATTTACTTTAGGTCTTAATACTTTCGTATTAATTGTGTCTGATAAAAACTGTGAGAACCAATTATTTAAAACCATGCCACCATCAACTTTAATTAATTTTGGTTTTAAACCGTCATTCTTCATAGCCTCAAATAAATCATAAGTTTGATAGGCAACTGACTCAACCGTAGCTCTTGTGATTTCCTCTGGACCTGTATCTCTTGTTAATCCTGTTAAAATACCTCTAGCGTTTACATTCCAATAAGGCGCACCTAAGCCCGTAAAAGCTGGAACTAAATATATTCCATTATTAGATTTAAGTGATTTCGCAATTTTTTCAGTGTCTGATGCTTTTTTAATAAATTTCATTTTGTCTCTTAACCATTGAACACCAGCACCTGCTATAAATATTGTTCCTTCCAATGCGTATGTTGTTTTGCCATTTATTCTGTAACCTATTGTGGTCAACAACCTATTTTTTGAATAAACTTTTTTACTTCCTGTATTTAAAAGTACGAAGGCACCTGTCCCATAAGTACTTTTTACAGAACCTGGTTCAAAACAACATTGACCTATAGTGGCCGATTGCTGATCACCTACCATTCCTGTTATTGGATAAGAAGTTCCAGTAATTGAAGGGTCAGTATAACCAAAATCAGCTGCACAATCTTTAACTACTGGTAATATTTCTTTAGGAATTTTTAATATTTTTAATATTTGATCATCCCACTTATTTGTTGAGATATTAAACAACATTGTTCTACTTGCGTTAGTTGCATCTGTTGCATGATCAACTCCTTTTGTTAATTTCCATAATAAAAAACTATCGACTGTACCAAATAATAATCTTTTCTTTTTAATTAAGTCTCTTGCTTTAGGAACGTTATCTATAATCCATTTAATTTTTGTTGCTGAGAAATAAGCATCAATTAGTAAACCTGTCTTATTATAGATAATAGTTTCTTTTTTTTGTTTAATTAATTTTTTACAATATTCTGAGGACCTCCTATCCTGCCATACGATTGCATTATAAACTGGTTTACCAGTTTTTTTATCCCATAAAATAGTTGTTTCTCTTTGATTTGTAATTCCTATAGTTAAAACTTTTCCTTTTAGCTTTTTGCTTTTTTTAATAACTTCTTTAAAAACTTTTAAAGTAGTTTTCCATATCTCCTCTGGATCATGTTCAACCCAACCATCCTTCGGAAAATATTGCGTAAACTCTGTTTGAGAAGTAAAAATAGGTTTGCCTTTTAAATCAAACAATATCGCTCTACTTGAAGTAGTACCTTGATCAATGGAAATTATAAATTTTTTCATTTAATTTCTTATTATAATATAATTTTATCATTAAGCTAACAGTGAGACTAGCAAGTAAAATTTTTTTTCATTGTAAAAGTAATCTAAAGAAATAATTTTATAGAATTAATTAAAATATATACCTAATTAAGAAAAAATTAATCAATATTAAAGATATTTTGCTATTATTTTTTCAATACCAATGAAGTCTTTTATAAGGTGATTATGATAAATTTCTTCTGATCTTTTTTCTGTATACCCATATTTTAGTAAAATCATTGGAATTTCAGCTGCTTTAGCTGCATTTGCATCTGTTTCACTGTCACCGATCATGATTGATTTTTTTTTATCACCATCTAAAATTTCAATAGTTTTAAGCAAATGCCTAGGGTCCGGCTTACAATATTCAAAAGTATTGTATCCCGAAACATATTCAAAAAAGTCATAAACTCCAATTTTTTTTAAAAGATCAATTGCTAAATATTCAGTTTTATTTGTACAAACTGCCATTGATATATTTTCATTTTTGCACCATTTTAAAAATTCTTTAACACCATTAAGAAGAGTGCTCTCATGTAAAATATTTTTTCCATAAAAGGATATAAATTCATCAGTCATTTTATTTTGAATTTTTTCATCAAACCACTTCCATTTTCCATTATCTTTTGCCATCATGGCTTTAGCACCTTTGCCAACAGCATTTCTTAATTCATCTATAGATTTTGATGGATAACCAAATTTTTTCATTACATGATTGTGTGCACGAATTAAATCGGGCGCTGTATCAACAAGTGTTCCATCTAAATCAAATAAAACAGTAAATTTTTTGTTCATTACCATTTTTGTAATATAGTAACAATTGCACCAAAGATCATAAGACCTCCAATAAAAATACCTACTATTGTAAATAAATCAAATTCAGCACCTCTATATGCGGCCACACCCGCTGCAATAATTATTCCAATTACAAAGATTAAGTTATGTTCTTTTGAAAAATTATTCATAAAATTAATAATATACTGATTTTATTTATTGTATTCCACAAAGTTTTTTTTTCACTGCTAATCCTCTTTTTCTAATAATTCAAAGAAGTGTTCTAACAAAATAACTGCCAACAGTTGCTGCCTATTCATCTTGATTATTAACAATGGTTCACGGTGATTATGCCCTCTACTCTGCTTAAATTTAGTATAGATGCCTTTGTATTATTCTGTATTAGTCACTTCTGTTGCATAAGGAAATACCCTCTTAGCTAAAATGAAATTTAATTAATTAATTGATTTTTTTTCAGGAACACAAATCTCAGATCTTGTTAAAAATCTTCTACCAGTTCCATTGTCTAAAGAAAACATTCCACCCATACCTTGAATGCAATCAATAATTAAATCTGTATTTTTCCATGCTTCATGTTGGGTTTCGCTTATATAAAAAGGAACACCTCCAATTTTACCAATTAAAACATCATCATCGCTTATAAGAAATTCTTTAACTGGATAACACATCGGGGCACTACCATCACAACATCCACCAGATTGGTGAAAGAGCAATTCTTTAC